>Ga0209916_1000460_pt1 | contig 63210 bp, 68 predicted proteins | sample ThiBio_1000_plan_FD_183956 | JGI IMG/M metagenome (GOLD analysis project Ga0209916, IMG submission 183956) | Wastewater bioreactor microbial communities from Cape Town, South Africa - Thiocy_solids_2 (SPAdes) | ecosystem: Engineered > Bioreactor > Thiocyanate-remediating > Anaerobic-Aerobic ... | reverse complement strand
CCCGGTCGGGCTCGAGCAGCTGGCCGACAGCTTCGAGGCCGAGCTCGTCGAGGCGGCAGAACGTGGTGAGGTCAGGGGTCGCGAACGTAGGGTGGTGCAAGTCGAGGTCTTCCGGCGGACGGGCAGTTGAGCGCCGAGCGCGACGGCGGTGTAGCGAGAGCGGAGCACGGATTGCCCCTTTCGGTGTGGCGGTCAGGTACTCATATAGGCCGCCGTCTCCGGGCTTCGCGGACACGCGAGGGTGTGGATCGTCGTGACGGCGGCCGCGGCCGCGGTTCTACGCTCGGGCGATGGACGACGCGATGGAGGCCCAGGTGCAGCCACGCTGTCGCGACTGCCGGGTGGTGATGCGAGACAGTCCCGGCGGATGGCGTTGCCCGGCGTGCGGGTTGGTGATCCCGGTTGACCAGTCGATCGTGGTGCCTGTGTTCTCCGGGCCGTCGATCTGGGGCGGCTGACCCGGGCCGCTATCCGGCGAGCTCGGCGGCGATCGTGACCAGCAGCGCCGCGGCGACCAGGTAAGGGCCAAACGGCAGGCGCGTGTCAGTGCCGGGTACGCGACGTCGACGAGCAAGCAGGATGCCGGCGTGCGGGATGGCGAGGATGTAGCCGGCGACGAGCGCGTACAGCGGCAGTAGCCAGCTGAACCATCCGGTGAGCAGCCCGATCGCGAGGAACAGCTTGATGTCTCCGGCGGCGAGAGTGCCGACCAGGGCGATCACCGCGGCGATAGCGAAGATCACCGCGGCGGTGATGGTCGCTTGAGCGAGCAGCTGCCACTGTCCGGTCGTGGTGGCGAGTCCCGCCCAGTACCCCAGTAGCCCGGCCGCCAACGGGAAGGTGCCTGCGTTGGGCAGTCGGCGGGTTCTGCCGTCGATGACGGCCAGGGGCACGCCCACGGCCGCGAACACGGCGATGGCGCCCCACTCTCCCACCCCGAGGCGCGATTCGGCCGCGAGAGGCGCTGTGAGAGCCGCTGAGAGCGCGAAACCGGCTGCGAGGGCACCGAGACACCACCACAGCAGCCGAGGAGCCGCAGGGCGTCGCTGCGGCTCCTCGGTGCGTGCGGACTGTTCGGTCACCATGGCGTCGGGGTCAGCTGGCGACAGCGTGCCGGCGGCGCAGCTGCTCGATGAGCTCTTCGGTCTCGGGTTCCGGCTCGGCGTAGTCCGGGTCGATCTGCGTCAGAGCGTGCTCGAGTTGCGTGACCAGGCGCTCGACGCCGGCGCTGTCGCCGGCCATGTGCTCGGCGCGGAGTGCGTCACGCCAGAAGACCTCGTTGATCGGGTCGACCATGCGGCCGATCGCGGCGGCCAGGCGTGCGTTGCGGGTGTTGCCCTCGCGCAGCGCTCTGGTGGCGAGCTCGTGGGCGGCGTCACCGATCGCGGCGATCATTTCCTGGCGCAGCGTCTCGGCCCACACGTAGTACTTCTCCTTGACGCCGGAGATCGGCTGGCCCTTGACCAGGCCGAGGGCGCGCACGAGGTTCTCGGTCGTCGCGGTGGTCGGGTCGGTGCCGATCAGGGCGAGCCATTCGTCCCAGTCGCTGGCGAACGTGTCGGTGAGGGCGTAGACACCCTTGGTGGCCGGGACGAGGTAGCTGTGCCCGGCGCGGTCCTTGCCGAGCCAGCGTCGCGCCGCCGTGGTGAGCCGGTTGCGCGACGACGTGCCTCGGGCCGGGTCGCTGCCGGGCCACAGCGCGTCGTGCACCTGCTCGGTGCTGGCCTCGGGGTGGGTGGCCACGAACGCGATGAGCTCGATCGCGCGCAGACGCTGCGAGTTCCACTGCTGCGCGTTGCTCGGTGCTTCACCCTGCGGGTTGAGCACGGTGACGGGGCCGAGCAGCTGCAGCCGGGGCGATCGCAGGTCGACGATCGGCGCGAGGGTGCTCAGGTCGTGCGCGTTGTCGTCGGCGGAGATCTCGGCGGTCGCGACCGTGTCTGCGGTCGGTGCTTCGTCGGCGACGGCGGTCGGCTCGAGCACCTGGTCGACGGGAGCGGCGTCGACCAGGTGCTCGGCGGGAAGCTCCTCGGCGTCGACGGCTGTGCCGTTCGGGTCGAGCTCGGCGGTCTCAGCCTCCGGGTAGGGAGCTTCGTCGGTGGCGCCCTGGAAGATCTCGTCGAGCGCGACTTCGGCCGACGCCGAGGAGTGCTCGACGGCGGGCTGGTCGTTGGCGACGGTGAACAGGGCGAGGATGCGGGCGTACTCCTCGTCGGTGACGACCTGCGGGGTCAGCGGCAGGGTCGCGCCGTCCGTGTCCGGGATCTCGAGCTCGGCTGTCGTGCGGTCCTGCAGACGGAAGTTCCAGCCTCCGGCCAAGTGGCCGGCGGAGATCGCGGCGATTCCCACGCGCGGCACGCGGCTGACGAGCTCGGCGAGCTCGAGCCGGGTGTGCTCGTCGGGCAGCTGGCCGAGCACGATGATCTCCGGGGTCCACGACTCCGCCAGGGGGCCGGCGGTGCGCGCCTGCTCGAGGCTGGTGATTCCGGCGTCCTCGAGCGCGGCGGTGACCTCCTCGGCCTGGCCGCGCAGATCCCGGATCAGTGCGTCGACGTCGTCGACGTGGCGGACCCTGCCGGACCCGACCGCGTCGGGAAGCCCGGCAGCGACACCCACGAGGGTGACCTGCAGGTTCTCCGCCCAGGTGCTGGTCGCGAGCTCGAGGGCCAGAGCGGTCAGCGTCGCCTCCTCGAGCTCGGGGGTGCCGTCGATGTTGAGCGAGCCGAGCTTCTCGAGATCCACGAGCAGGTGGGCGTCGTTCTCGTCGTGGCCGAGGGTGACCAGCGCCGGGTACGGCGCTGACGGGGTGCGCTCGAGCGGGGTGAGGTCGTCGAAGCCGATCGACCACGCCATTTCGTCCGGGGTGTCCTGGCGGAACGGCGCGGGCAGCTGAGCGGGCTCGTCGAGGAAGACCGAGATCTCGTCGGCCGAAAGGCGCAGCGCGTACAGGGCCGGGAGGGTGGCGCCGGTGTCCTGAGCCCACACGGCCAGCATCCGCAGCGCGTGGTCGACGGCGTCCATGCCTTGCGGGTTCTCTACGGCGCGAAGCTCGAGCTCGACGGTGGAGATCTCCTCCGCGGGCATCGCGATGCGCTGGCCGGGCTTGCGGTTGCGGCGCTGCTGGACGCGGCGCAGACCGAGGAAGCTGAGCAGACCGGCGGCGAGCACTCCCCCGATCCCGAGCGTGCGCCAGTCGGTGACGACGTCGGCCCAGTCGGGGGCGTCGCTCGCCTCGGCGGCCTCGTCGACCTCAGCCGGCACGGGTGCCGACTCGGCCGGCGCGTTCTCCTGCGTCGGCGCCGTCTCGGCCGCGCCACCATCGGTCACGAAGCCGAGGCCGGTGTCGGTGCCCGCGTTCTCGGCGGGCTCAGCAGCGGGCTCGTCGGCATCACCGGCGCCGCCCGCCTCGTCTACGGTGTCCTCGGTCGTCGACGACCCTTCACTGCCCACACTCTGATCGGTGTCGGTCGTCGCCGATCCGGCGTCGTCGGTCTCGGTCTGAGTGCCGTCGACGACAGCAGGGTCATCGGTGGCGCCCTCGGCGCCGTCGATGGCGGTCGGCGGCGTGGTCGGCGCGGGAGTCTCGGCCGGCGCCTCGGTGATCGACGCAGCCGCGGCGACGTAGGCGGCGGGGATGGCGACCGTCCATCCGGGCACGATGAGGCTGGGGTCGGAGATCTGCCGCCCGTCAGGCTGGGTGATGTCGCGGGAGGCCTCGTAGATCTCGGTGTACCGCTCCCCCGAGCCGAGCTCGTCTGCGGCGATGTCCCAGAGAGTGTCCCCGGAGACCACGGTGCGCTGCTCCTCGCCGGCCTGCGTCACGCTGGCGGCCGCGTCCGGGAGCTCGAGCACCATGCCGGGGTCGATGCCGTCGCGCTGCCCCACGGTGTAGCCGCCGGGCTGGGGGCGGTCGCGGTTGAGCTCGACGATCTCCTGGTAGCGCTGACCGTCGCCAAGGTGCTGCTCGGCGATCGCCCACAGAGAGTCGCCGGCCTTCACGGTGTAGGTCTGCGCAGCAGCAGGCGCCTGCTCCGCAGTGGCGGCCTCCGGTGCGCTTTCAGCTGCCGGGGCAGGTGCCTGGTCGGTGTAGCTGGTGACGCTGGCAGACACGCTCGCGGGGGCGACATCGGCAGCGGTCGGAGTGGCGGCCATGGCGGCGTTCGGCGCGAAGATTGCGATGATGGCTGCGATCAGGACGCCGGCAGCCTTCTGCTGCACGCCCAGGCCGGGCAGCTTCATCCGCTTCACGCCGGGGCCCGACATGGCGATGCGCAGCTGGTTCGGGATCTCCGCGAGGTAGCCGATCGCGAAGGTTGCCCACGCGGTCCACGCGATGAGCGGGATGACGGTGCCGACCAGGAACTCCCCGCCGTAGTCGGGCATCGTCAGCGCCGACATCAGGCGATCCCACGAGGGGATCGGGTTACCGGCCAGGAAGACCAGCGCGGCAGGCAGACCCACCAGCAGCGCGGCAGACAGGATGAGAGCTCCGAGCCCTGCGGTGATTCGCCTCACGGTCGTCTCCTCGATTTCAGCGTCAGCGCCCGCGCGGTGCGGGTCCTACGTCATATAGGCCCCACAGCTGGCGGTTCGCGGACATCTGGCTTTCACCCGCCGACGTTGACGGTCTGCAACTCGTTGATCTCGAGCGGGACCGAGCTCGAGGTCGTCAGGTTGATCGTGCCGGTGGGACCGGCGAGTGAGGTCCACTCCACAACCCACTGGCTCGTCGCGGTGACGGTGTAGCGATCGCCGCCCTGAGACTCCGAGGTCGTGCGGTAGCGGTAGCCGCAGGTCGGCGAATCAGTGACGCCGTAGCCGGTCGTGTACGCGGTGCCAGTGCCGCCGCAGACCTGCGATCCGCCGTCGCCCATGTCCCACCGAACGGAAGTCACGCGGGCGGTCGCGGTGATGGTCTGCCCGCCGAGGGTGGCCGTCTCGCTGTACGGTCCCCAGGTCAGCGGTTGCGGGTTCTCAACCCAGAGCCACACGGGTACGCCCAGGTAGGAGCGGCGGTGACCCCACGCGGGGTTGACCTCGGGCGCCATGCCGATGTCAATCCCGCGCAGCGCGAACGTCGAGATCAGCCGCTCGGCGGCGACGCCAGGGGGCAGAACCTGCAGGCCGGGCGGGACCGTCTCAGACCAGAAGTTGGTCTCTTGGCCGACACCAGGCGAACCGCCCGGCGTCGGGTTGAACATGATGCAGCCGTAGTAGCCGGCCTTGTCGGAGTACCCAGGGGGGCGCGTCGGCCAGACGCCGTCCTTCATGAACACGTAGCACTGCCGGGTATTCGACCAGTACGACGTCGAGCCACCGCAATCGATGATCGCGTAGAACCGCTGATAGCTGCCGCCGTCGAAGACGCGGATGTCGGCCTCGCTCCACCCCAGCTGCAGCAGGCCCGACTCCGAGTTCTCGTAGTAGCAAGTCGGCGCACCAGGCGTCCACCCGTTGCTGTCTGGGTTCGGCGCCGGGTCGGAGGGCACGTTGGAGATCGTGATGTAGCAGACGGCGAGATCGTTGCAGTAGACGCCGCCCGCAGCCTGAGCGGGGGCCGCAGCTACAACAGATCCAACCGCGATCATGAGTGCGGTGGCGAGGACCGCGAGCGTTCGCCTCAGCATGTGGTCCCCAGACTGATGCGGTCATTGACGAGCCACGTCTTCGTCTCGGCGTTGTAGATCACATGGAACTCGACCTCGTTGCGGGGGTTCGGGTTCTGCATTGCCGGCTTGCCATCGGCTGTCGTGATCTTGCGCTGAGAGCCATCGAGGCAACCCGGCACGATCACGAGTCCGTTGGCGATTCCCTCGTACTCCTGGCCGTAGCCGGTCGCGGGCTCGAAGATGAGAGACCCTTCGACGGTCGACTGCCCCTCGATGCTCTCGCCGTCCTCGTTCAGAATCGGTCCCTCGGCGATCCGGGTGGCGTCGTCCTGGAACTCGCGCAGGGCCTTCCCTGTGGCGACGGCTTCATACCGCTCGGGGTTCGCCCCGCCGGCCGCGCCGATCTCTGCCTGCGTCGCGAGCAGGAGGTCGATGGTCGCCTCGGCCTGGTCGATGGCTTCGTTCTCGTCGGCGGGTGCTTCGCCGGTGATCGCCGTAGCCGAGGGGGTGGGCGTGGGGGTCTCGCCCGCGCTGCCCGTGGGGTTGGGGGTGCCGGTGCCCGTGCAGGCGGTCAGCGTCAGTGCGGCAGCGATGATGCCGGCGATGGCGAGGCGCTTGGTGCTCATGGGGGGGCTCCTATTGCGTGATGATCTCGGCGGTGGCGGTCGCCCCAGCGGGGAGGGTGGTGATGCCGATGATGGAAACGAACTTCGTGCTGTACGACGTTTCGACGCTAACGGTGATCCGGTCTCCGACGACGTTCACGGTCCCGGTCATGCCGGACGCTTCGATGTAGTCGGTCGCAGCGGTGCGTGCCCGGTTGTTGTCGAGGCTGATGCCGCCGTTAGAGACGACCTGGGCGGCGACGGCGTTGGCTGCGGCGCGGCTGGCGCCGGAGGCGATGGCTTGCGCGTTCTCGTTAGCCTGGATCTTCCCGGCGCCGTCGACGACGAGCCCGACGATGAGGACGAGCGCGGGAACGAACACCACGAAGAACGGCGTGATGGAGCCGCGCTCGTCGTCGCGGAGCTTGCGGAGCAGCCGGCGGATGGTGGTCACGGGGTCAGCCTCGCTCTCGGTAGGCGTCGACGGGTGAGGCGGCCGACGAGCTCATGGTCCGGCTTCCGGGGATGCCTGGGAGGGTGATGTCGGCGAGGCTCACGTCGCAGTTGACGGCGGCGGAGACGGTACCGGTCGTGCCGATCGCGGTGTTCAGGCCGCTGGCGTCGACGCTCACGGTGAGGGTCGTGCAGGTGATGCCGGACTGGCTCATCGCGCGGCGTGCGGCGTCCTCGGCGTTGGTGACTGCGGTGCTGGCGTCTCGGGAGAGGGAGGCGGCTCGTGCGGCGGCGTAGGCGGCGCTCTGGGTCGCGTTGTCGGCGAGGGCGGTGCGGCCGCCGGCGACGAGGACGAGGACGAGCATCGCGATGACGGGGGCGATGATGACGATCTCGGCGGCGTTGGAGCCGCGCTCGTCGGCCACGAGGCGCTGCCGGAGGCGGGTGATCATGGCACCCACCTTTCGACGGGTCCGGTGATGGTCTTGGTGACGGTGGTGTTCACGCCGGGGATGAGGCCGGGCGTGATGGCGGTGACGGTTGCGGTGACCTCGGTGGCGTTGCGATCGACGTTCACGTTGACGTCGGTGAGCATGCCGCCGGCCTGATCGGCGGTCGCAGTGCCGGCATTGACGCCGTCTGCCGTGGTGGCGTCGTACAGGCGGGCTGCCTCGTAGGCGTTGACAGCTGCGGCCTGGACGAGGTTGGTGCCGTGGTACCAAAGGCCTCCCTGCACGATCGCGAGGATCAGCAGGAGCAGCGCCGGCAGCACGATCACGGTCTCGGCGGTCTCGAATCCGCGCTCGTCTCGCCCCGCCTTCCGAAGCGGACGGAGGAGGCGAGCGCGGATCGATGCCATGACCACGGGTTCAGTTGCTGGGCAGCAGTGCGATCTGGCCGGTCACGAAGGTCGTGATGGCGGCGATGGCGGCGGCAGCCAGGATGACCGCGCCGACCGTCAGGAAGATCTTCTCCGCGGTCTCGAGGCCCTCTTCGGGGGCCTCGGTGAGCTCGCGGTAGCGGCCCTTGGCGGACTCCACGGCGAGGGTGATGCGTTCGGTGATCTTGCTCATTTCTCTCTCTTTCCGGGGTTGGGTGGTGCGTGGACTGGGTGTCTTGAGTTGAAAGTCAACTATGGGGGCGGGCGACTTGGGGAGCCTTATGTCATATAGGCCGACCGATCAGGGGTTCGCGGACATGGCTCTTATGTCGCGAGGAGGTTCAGGATCAGCGGCGTGATGATGATCCCGACGTAGACGAACAGAGTGGTTGCCAGAGGCATCTGCATCCGCTCGCTCGCGCTGTTCGCTTTCTCGTGCTCCTCGGCGAGGAGCTTGTGCCGGAGGGTCTTTCCCCTCGATCTGAGTGTCTCATATATCGATGCGCCTTCCTCCCCCGAAAGTCGCACGATCTTGGCGACGTCGGCGAGGTCTGGGACGTCGATTTCCTCAGACAGGGACCGCAGTGCGTCCCACGGTGCGACACCGGCGTAGCGGGCTCGGGTGAGCTCCTGGCGGATGCGGACGAACACCCATGACCGGCCGACGTCGGCGGCTGTTTCGAGGGCGCGTGCAGCGGTGGCGCCGCGCTTGCGCTCAGCGGCGACGAGCTCGAGGTAGACGGCGACGGCTCGGGTGAACTCGGCGCGCGCGTCGTTGGCCTTCGAGCGGATGTCCTGGTCGACGCTGAACCACAGCCACGCGGCGAGGGGGATGCCGAGCAGCCCGGGGATGTAGAACGGCATGAATCCGAGGGCCTGCGCGAACAGTCCGAGCGCGAGGGGTGCCACCAGCCCGACGAGGGCGAGGAGCACCTTGTCGTAGTAGTACTTGTCCAGCGGCATCTGGATCAACCGCAGGTCAGTGGTCGGCACTTTGAGCCAGGAGCGCTCGGGAAGGTGCTGCGCCACCCACGACCCGACCCGGTGCTGCAGCGAGTCGTCGCCTGCGTCGGGTAGGGCGATGGTGGTTTCGGTGAGTCGGTCGAGGGTGGCCGCCAGGTGTGGCTGCCGTGGGATGAGGGCGCTGATGATCAGCGCCACGCCGGCGCCGAGGATCAGGCCGGGGATGAGAGCGAGCAGGTTCACAGCGCGTCCTCCTTCGTCTCGGGAGCCACGAGCAGCCGGGGGGCGGGCTTGCCGATGCTGATCGAGCGCATCCACATCAGGAGCAGTCCGAAGAGGACGACCCAGATGGTCAGGAGCACCTGGCCGAGCGGGGTGGCGTATGCGGCGGTGTAGGTGCCCAGGAACGGCAGTGCGGCCAGCACGACCAGGGTGGCGATCGCCACGATGCGGACCTGCGTGCGCGGCTTGGCGCGGTCGGTCTCGATCTGTCGCCGCACCTTCACTTCCTCGAAGATGATCTCCGCGAGGTCGTCGAGGGCTTCGGCGAGGCCGGCGCCGCGGGCCTGCTCTTTGAGCAGCAGGTGCATCACGATCAGGTCTGCGGTGGGATCGTCGAAGTCGCGGGCGAACGCCTCGAGGGCTTCCCGCGTGGGCCAGCGGGCGTTGAGCCGCGCGACGAGCGAGCCGACCTGCGTCTTGATCGTCTCGGGGGCGGAGGCGAGCGACGAGGTCAGTGTCTGCTCGAGGCCGGTGCCGGCGACGGTGAGACCGGAGAGGCTGCGCGTCCAGGTCTCGAGCGCCTCGAGGCGAGCGATCTTCTGCGGCGCGTCGCCCTTGCTCAGGAACAGCGGCAGGGTGGCGCCGGCGACGGCAGCGATGGGGATCAGGATGAACCACCCGGAGTAGAGGAACAGCAGCACGCCGGCGGCGAGGCCGATCAGCGCCCACATCTGCTGCTGCCTGCTGAACCGAGGGGTGGTGCGCTTGGCGCGCACGGGCTTTGCGCTGCCCGGTTCGGGGGGTTGGTAGGCGAGCCCGAGCACGATCAGGATGCCGCCGGCGGCGGCGACCAGAATCGCGATCAGGATGCCGGCGGTGTTCATGCGTTGGCCTCCTGCGAGTAGGGGCTGAGCTCGCTTTCGCGGAATCCGACCTCGGCGAGCTTGTCGAGCAGTTCGCGGGAGGGCAGCTGGCCGAGCTCGAGGGTCTGCGTCGCCTTGTCGAACGTGAAGATCTTGCTGATCGTGGGGCGGGCGACGCCGTAGCTGTCCTCACCGGGCTGCACTTCGCAGATCGACGTGATCACGCGCCGTGCCTTGCCGGTTTCGTGGTCACGGATCTTCGCCATCTGGATGATCAGGTCGATGTTCTGCGCGATCTGGCGGTAGCAGTATGCCGGGGTGGCGTTGGAGCCGTCCTTCATCATCAGGGTGACCATGCGCTCGATCGCGTCTTCGGGGCTCTGCGAGTGCAGGGTGCTCATCGAGCCAACGCCGGACTGCATGGCCTGCAGCATCGCGTTGATCTCCGATCCGCGAACCTCACCCACGATCAGCCGGTCGGTGGTGTGTCGCAGCGAATCCTCGAGGCCGCGGATCAGGGGGAACTCACCTGCCCGCTCCCCCGACGCCCCGGGCTCGCCCTCGCCGGGCCGGTACTCGAAGGCGATCACGAGGGGGTGCTTCGCGGGGTTCTTGTGCAGGTAGAGCTCGCGTTCCATTTCGATCGTTGCAAGCTTCTCGTCCGGCGGGATGCAGTCGGCCAGCGCGCGCAGCAGGGTCGTCTTGCCGCTGGACTGGAAGCCGTTGGTGACGAGACTGAGTCCTGCCAGAACCGAGGCCTCGAGGAACTTGGCCGCGAGGGTTGTGAGGGTGTGGGTCGCGACCAGGTCGCCGAGCGAGATGTCGACGTGACGGTGAATACGGATGGTCACTGAGGGTCGTTCGGCGACCGGTCGAGCAAGAGCGGCGAGACGCGCGCCGCCGGGCAGGTCAAGGTGCAGAGACGGGCGGGAGGCGTTGAACGATCGCGCTCCCTCACCGCGACGGGTGGCGATGAAGTTGATCTCGCGCTCGAGCTCGTCATCACTCACCGACACCGGGTGCGGGTACTTCTGCCGGTTGCCACCGGCGAAGGTCAGCCACACGTTGTCGTAGCCGACGATGTCGATGTTCTCGACGCCTTCGATGTCGACCAGCGGCTGCAGCCGGCCGAGGCGGAACATCGCATCGAAGACGGCTTGAGCGATGTCTTCCTGCAGCGTCGGGCTCCACTGCTCTCGGCCGTGCCGCGTGAGATCGTCGACCCGTGCGCGGATGAGCTCGGCCGTGTGCTGGCGGGCCATGATCTCGCGAGCTTCGTCGGTGAGGGTGGGGTCAGACTGACCGGCGTCGGCGAGGATCACCGAGACGGCGTCGCGGAACTCCGATACCGCGTCCCACGGGATGCGGCCCTGATCCTCGAACATCGCCGCAGCGCTTCGGCGGCTCGGAGGCACGACCGCTTGCGTCGTCGGGGGGATGGATGCGGCCGTGTCAGCGACCGCGAACGGGTCGATGGTCGGGGTCGGTGTCGCCGACTGTGCGGGCGCCTGCTGCTCGCCCCGAGCGGCGGCGCGCAGCAGGTGGCTCGCTGCGGGGTTCGCTGCAGGGCGCGGCGGCTGGTTGAACAGGGGCAGCGTGGAGAGGTCTGCGGGGTCTGGGGTGTCGTTCTTGGCCATGGTCAGTCCTGTGCTGTCGGCGTGTAGCGGCGGCCGGCGAGATCACCGTCGAGGGCGGTGATGATCTCTGTCAGTGCCTTGGTGTAGGGCGAGCGCTTTGCGGGGGCCGCGGCTCCGTGCGAGTAGTGCGCGGCGGTGGCGGGGTCCCAGGGCAGTGCGCCAACGAAGGGCAGGCCGGTCTTGGAGGAGATCTCGTTGGCGCTGTATCCCTGGCCACGCAGCGGCGTGGTGGTGATCGTGAGCCCGAGGTAGTCGCGGTGGCCGGATGCCTCGAGCGTGGTCGCGAAGGCACCCGCGCTCGCGTACAGGGAGTGGATGTCCGGGAGGGTGTTCCCGGTGACCACGAGCACGGCGTCTGCTGCAGCAATCAGCGGGCTGCGAGGGTCTCCGGGGGCGAACCGTCCGGCGTCGACGATGATGTCCAGGTCGGGAGCATCGGCCGTGCGCGGCAGCTGCTCGAGTGCGCGCAGCAGGTTCGCCCAGAACGCGCTGGTCGTTCCGCGTGCTCCGCCGAGGTCGTTGAACCCCGGGATGACGTAGCGGCCTTCGCCGAGACTGATCGTCTGCGCGAAGAGGGTCTCGCCGTCCAGGCCACCGCGGAGGTTGGCGATCGCGGCTTCGGTGAGGCTCTGGACGTGCTGGTACTGGCCGCGCAGGTAGCCGGAGAGGACGTGGCTGGTCTTGGCGATGTCGGCCTCGAGCAGGAGCGCCGGCCGCGGCCAGTTGAGTGTGAGGGCGGTTGCCAGGGTGGATACTCCCGGCGCGCCCGATGTGCTGGTGAGGTAGACGATCGACATCGGGGCTTACTCCCCCACGCCGTCGAGGACGATGGACACACGCTGTGTGGCGGCGCGCGCTGCGATCGATGCTGCTTCCCGCTCGGGGACCACGACGTCGACGATCCAGGTCTGGTTGGCCTCGTCGTAGGTGGTGGTGAACACGGTGGCGTCGAAGGTCTGCGGATCCGATGTCGGCGGCTCTCCCTGCGCGACCGGGGTGTCGACCAGGCGGACGGCGTCGCCGGCTGCGAGACGGTAGGAGGGCAGCTGGCTTGCGTTCACAGCGATGCCGACGATCGAGGAGCCTTCCGGGACCGGCAGCGTGTCGAGGGTGTTGCTGGTGGTCAGCAGCGATCCGGCGGGCAGGTCGACGGCTGCGACCTGCCCGACGATGTCGGATGCTTCCGAAGCGGGGATCGCGTCGACGTTCTGCCCGCCGGCGATCGAGATCGTCGTGAGGTCGTTCTGAGTGATCGCTTCACCGCGCTGGACGGTGTCGCTGACGGTCAGGACCGAGACGGTGCGCGACGTGGTGGTGGTGATGTACCAGGTGGCCAACGCGCCGATGAGGACGATGGTGATGCCGAGGGCGATCATCCACACGCGGCGACGAGACTTCGTCGGCTGCCCGACCGCGGCGGGTCGGGTCGGGGCCTTCTCGGTGTTCCGGGCTCGCTTGCTGGTCTTCTCAGGGGCGGTTGTGCTCATGGGTCAGCTCTTCTCGATGGTGGGCAGGTAGGCCTCGTAGGCCACGGTGATGAGGAAGTTGCGGCTGGGGGCGCCGACCTCGGCGGTGACGCGGTCGAGGACGTTCCTGTTGGTGTCGCTCATCTTCACGGTGTGCTTGACCCGGGCCTCCCCCGACGCCTTGGGCGCGGTGGGGTTGGGTCGGGCGAACAGGACCGTGCGCTCGGCCTTGCGGCTGGCTGCGGCGGTGGCTTCGGCGATGAGTTCAGGCAGGCGCTCATACGTCGTCTCGATCGCGTCGAGGAGGACGTTGTGGTGGCTCCACCGGGTGGTGGCCATGTACGCCTGCAGTCGCTCGTTGAGCTCCTCGGTCAGGTGCACCGGGACGCCCTTGGAGGCGGTCTCACGGTCGCTGTCACCGTCAGCGGCCGCGGCGGTGCGGCGAGGGCCGCGCGTCTTGCGGGCCGGCGTGCTGGTCTCCTCTGCGGCGGGAGGCGGCGTCGCCTTCTCGGTTGCCGGAGTCGGTGCCGGTTCAGTCTGCGCCGGTGGGGTCGGTGCGGCTGCCGGCGTAGGCGCCGCCTGCTCCCCCGCGGTCGGCGCGGGTGTGTCAGCGTCCTTGCCGACCAGTGATCCCAGGCTCTTGCGTGCCATCAGTTCGCTCCCTTCATGGCGGGCGTGGCCTCTAGTGCGGTCTGTAGTTCTCGGGCGACGGTGGTGAAGTCGAAGATCGCGTTCTGCGTCGCGCGGGTGTCGCTGTACTGGGTGACGACCTTCCCGTCCAGCGGGCCGTCCGCGATGCTCTTGCTCGCCCGGATGTACCCCTGGAAGCGGGGCATCTTGAGGCCGCCGTCGACGAGCTCCTGCCAGTCCTCGAGTTGGCCGAACACTCGGCGGTCGATCTTGTTCAGGAGCACCCGGTACTCGAGGCCGCGCGGTGCGATGTGCTGGGCGACGGTGCGACGCAGCGCCGGAACGACGAGGGGCTCGGGGTTGAGTGGGAGGACGACGAAGTCCGCCACGTCGAGGACGGCGGAGAGGACGGCGGTGTTGTCGAGGCTGCCGGGGGTGTCGATCAGGACGTAGTCGTAGTCGTCGGCGTTGCGGATCAGCGAGAGGTTGTTCGGGTCGACGTCGGCGGTGAAGTCGAAGGGCAGCTCCTCCCCCGCGTTCTCGGCCCACCAGGTCGTGGACTCCTGCGGGTCGACGTCGACCACGAGGACGCGGTTACCGCGCGTCAGGCAGGCCGCGACGTTCATGACGGTGGTCGTCTTGCCGACCCCGCCCTTCTGCCCGACGATCGCGATGACCTTCATCCGTCCCTCCCGTTCCTCATAAGCGCCGATGTGGTGGTGACGCTGCGACGACGTGGCGCATTAGCCACGCTCGACAGTAAGCACATGTGCAGATTCATGGCGGCAGTCTAGCGATCTACCCCCGACATACCCGCGCAAGACTGGCGCAACAGGAGTGCAATACCGCGGGGCGTATGCGAGTAGCTAAGGCGGCAGAAGGGCGCTAGACCCCCGCCATAGTTGCAACTGAGCATGCGCGCTACTGCCGGGGGTATGGCAAAGCTATTGCGCTACGCAAGTGGCGACACGGCGGCGATACGGCGCCAGTCGGGCGCAATACGTGGCGCAATACTGGTGCATCACACGCAGCATATATTGCCGCTGTATTGCGCTTGATGTTGCGCCGATGGGGCAAGGTAGGAGCGCGGATGGGGCGCGATGCTTGCGACTGTCGACCGCTGGTCATCCGGGATCTATTGCGCCCAGGTTGAGCAACCGGTCGTGCGTCGGTGTTGCGCCGATGAGCCTATAGACCTTGGTGGCGATGTTGCGGCCGATCGGTGGGGGAGCGGAGCACGTCAGGCGGGAGGGGGTTCGGTCCCGGCGGGCGAGGGGCTTCCATCGACCCGAATAGGTGTCGATGGGAGGGGACGCAGGAGCCGATCACGTCCTGCGCGGCCGTCAGAGCGATTCTGAGCGCCGAACGGGTTCGTGCGCGTGTGTCAGGGCGCCAGCAGGCGTGACAAAGCCCCTGGGGGCCATCCAGGGGCTTTGTCGGATCGGGGGGTCGAGCTCAGCTGCGGCGGGGGGCGTAGGAGACTCGCTCCTGCACGTCACCGCACACCGCGGTCATGAGCTTCGTGCGGACGCGGTGCACCCGGCGGTTGAGCGTGTCGCGGCTGATGCCGAGCTCGTCTGCTGCCTGCTGGCGCTCCTCGCCGGGGTTGCCCTCGGCGAGTTCGATCCGGGCGAGCAGGCGGACCTCGTCTGCCGTGAGGATGCCGTTGTCGATGGCCCAGGTGAACAGGGTGACGAGGTCGCGCAAGGGGTCGTCGATCTCGGTGTCGGCGTCGGCGTTCACGAGGTGCTCCAGGGTCTCGTCGTCGACTGCGAGCTCGACGTCGGCGGAGGCGCCGAAGCCTCGCTCGAGGAGCTTGATGCACTCGAGTCGGATGTTGCCGGCGACCGAGCTCGTGCGGTGCAGCGGGTAGGTGCGAATGACCTCCCACAGCGCGCCGATCGTGGTCGCGGTGGCGTCGGTGGGGGAGTTGCGCCAGATGGCGCGAACGCTGCTGCAGGTGCGTGCGAGACGGAACGCCAGGGGCAGGAAGGACTTGAGGATCACCTTGCCGGCGACGACGTCGCCGCCGTGCTCGAGCTCGAGCAGACGGCTGAGGATCTGGTCGCGGTCCTCGGCCAGCTGGGGCCGGCGGATGAGCTCGATCGCCTCGTCGCCGGTGAGCTCGCCGAGGACGCCGTAGTCGTGGCGCAAGGTCGCGAGCGTGCTGTTCCACTCATTCAGTAGTGCCCGCTCGAGGGTGGTGGCTGCGTTGTAGACGTGCATGGAAATGGCCCTTCGTCGCTACGTCGATTGACGGCGGCCACGTTCCTCAGCACCCCAGGGTCAACGTCTGGATAAGGGCGGGAGCGATCTGCGCACGCACTCGCGCGGTGGCAGTCGCGACTCTGGATCAGACCTAGAAAAAGCCCGGTCACAGGGATGAAAAGTGCGTGGCTAGAAGGGCGCAATATTCCTGCAAGAAATCTCGTCGTCCGGTGTCCGCGAAGCGGCGGAAGGGGGGCCTATATGACGTAGAGCCCCCGGTGCGGGGGAGTGAAGACGACGACGAGAAGGGAACGTGGCCGTGGCGGATGACAACCTCAGCGACCCGACCTGGGACAGCTTCAAGCCCGATGCCGCGCGCGCCATCCGTGCGACTCAGGGATTCGAGGATGCGGTAGCTCGGACCCTGGATCGCCCGTTCGACACGGGCACCTACGGGGGTGTCGAAGCGGCCCTCGCGGAACTGCGCGCAGCCGCGCCGGCAGCGATGCGGGTGGCCGGCATTCAGCTCAGCGGGGGTGCGTGATGGGCCTGCGCAAGCCGAAGGAAGCGAAGCCGTCCAAGGGGTCGAAGACGACGCCGGCGAAGGGCAGCGAGTGGACGGCCGGACGTGGGTTCGGTCAGAAGGCCGTCACCGGTGCGCTGATCGTCGCGGTCGCGTGCGGGCCGCTCGCGTTGGTCAACGCGACCATCAACGGGCAGCCTCGCCAAGCGGTCGCGCAGGTCGCCGTCGACGCCCCGCTGACCGCCCAGGAGCAGTCGGCGGGGGAGTACGGGGCGGCGTTCGTCGCGGCATGGCTGGGCGCTTCGCGCGAGGACGAAGGCACTCTCGCCGCGTACATCAACCCGGCCGCGGTCGGGCAGCTGTCGGCCACCGCATGGAAGTACCGCGACCTCGCCGTGGTGTCGGTGGAGAAGACGGACGAGTCGGACCTGATGAGCGTGGTCGTCGCCGCGAACGTCGAGGAGTTCGACATGGAAAGCGAGAGCGGCGCCACCGTCTGGCCGCGCCGCTACTTCGCCGTCACCGTTCGCGTCACCGACGTCGGTCTGTCGGTGGTGGGTCTGCCCGCCCCGATCGCTGCGCCGGCGAAGGAAGAGAGCGCCGTGCGTCTGGCGTATGGGCAGACGGTGCTGCAGACCTCGAGCGCCCGGCAGACGGTCGAAGCGTTCCTCTCCGCCTACCTGGCCGGCTCCGGGGAGATCAGTCGCTACGTCTCGCCCGGTTCGGAGATCTCCGCGATCACCCCCGCGCCGTACATGACCATCACGGTCACCGACGTCAAGAGCGACGTCGAGCCCAGTGACACCCCCAGCACGGGATCGGTGGTGCACGTCCTCGCGACAGCTGAGGTTTCGAGCGCCAGCGACCAGCGGCTGACCACGACCTACGCCCTCACGCTCACCGCGCGCGACGGGCGTTGGGAGACGACGTCCGTCGATCTCGCCCCACTGGAAAGCGCCGCGCCCGGCGCCGACCCCACACCCAACCCGTCTCGATAGCCCGGGACGCACCGAAAGGACAGCACTGCAATGGCACTCTCCGAATACCTCAACAACCTCTTCTCGACGTGGACCGGCGTCGTGCAGGCGTTCGCGCTGCTCGCCTCGATCGTCCTGGTCATCGTCGTGGCGATCGTCACCCGCCTGGCCTGGGGCAAGCTCCTGGTCACGTCGCTGGTGGCCGGCTTCGTCATCTGGGCGGTGACGATGAACGGTCTCGGCTGGTTCTCGCAGACCATCAACAACGAGACCAACGCCGCCCCCGCCGCCATCACCGACGTCGTCGGTCACGACCTGGCTGCCTGACTCGTGGCCAAAGAGGAGATCGCCCGCTTCTACACGCGGTCGCGCCGATTCCCGAAGATGATCGGTCGGATGACCGACGGGTCTCGCATCCCGGGTGGGCCGTACACGCTCACCCAGGTCGGCTTCGGCGGTGTGGCTCTCATGGGGCTGCTCGCGACGCGAACGCTGTGGAGCACCGGAGCGACTCTCCTCGATCTGGCTATCACGGTCGGTGTCGCCTGGGGCGTGACCTGGCTCGTCGGACTCATCCCGATGACTCGCCGCAACCTCGTCCTCGCCTTCGTCGGTGCGGTCGCGGCGATGTTCAAGCCGCACGGGGGGAGGTATCAGGCCCGCCCGATCCGCCTTGCGCGTCCGCACCAGGCGATCGGCTCGACCCGGATGCCGCCCCCCGTGGCGGACCCACAGGACGCCGAGCTCGAGGACGCTGCCCCCGAGCAGCCCCCGGCACTGCCCGAGCGCCGTCCCGAGCGCCCTGCCCCCGCGCCTGCTGCCAAGCCGCGCGCCGCCGTCAGCGCCGTCGAGCGTCTGCTGCAGCAGTCCAAGAACACGAACTAGGAGCACGTCTCATGCGCATTCCCGCAGCCTCTTTCGCCGGTCACCTGATGTGGACCCGTACCGGCACGATCTGGGCCACCTGGCGCCTGCAGGGCCTTCCGCACGGGTACGGCACCGACGAGCTCCGCCAGCTGGTGCTCGGCCAGCACCAGGCCCTTTTCCAGTCCCTCCGCGGAGAGGCGCTGCTGATCGGTCTGTGCGCGACGAGCGACCCCGTCGACATCGTCGACAAGATGCTCGCCGGCGTCGACATCCGCCAGCACCCCGAATGGGCCGAGGAATGCGCCCTCACCCTCGACTCCCTCGAGGAGATCGCACTGGGCGAGCGCGCCTACTGGCTCTCCATCCCCCTGTCCGCCGGCAACTGGCGCACCCGCTCGCAGGCGGCCTGGCGCGCCGGCCTCGAGCAGTTCCGCGAGCAGCTGGCGCTTCCTCGCACCACACCCGCCGACTCGGAGATCGCCGCGGCCATGGCCGCCGCGCAGGAGATCGAGAACCGCATCCCCGCCGACTTCTACGCGCGCCCCGCCACCGTCGCCGAATACGTCTGGATGGCGCTGCACTCCCAGCACCGCGGACTGGACATCGACGGCTCCGTCCCCGAGACCGGCGACGTCGGCATCGCGGAAGTGCCCGCCACTCAGCTGCCCACCGCCATGCCGAACCCGTGGCTCGACGAGGGCGGCCAGTCCGACCTCTCTCCGGCCGAGCTCAAGCGGTTCCTGCCGTTCAACCGCCGCTACCTCAAGGTGCAGAGCCCGCACGCCGATGCCCCCAGCTACCAGATCATGCAGGCCGTCGTGGGAGGCCCCAAGGGCGGATGGCTGATGCCCGGCGTCGAGTGGATCTCCCGCGTCGAGCAGTACGAGCTCGACGTCGACTGGGCCATCCGGCTCACGGTCACCAGCGCCGACGCCGTCAAGCGCCGCAACAAGCGCGCCGAGGAGCAGCTGCTCGATCAGGTCGACCAGCAGTCCGGCACCCTCGCCATCACCGGCAGCGGGTCAGATCTCGCGCAGGTCGCCGAGACCCTCGCGGCGTACCACGCCTCCCTCAACGCCAGCGACAAAGAGGTCGAGGTCCAAGCGACTGTGATCTACGCGGTCGGCGGTCCCGACCCCGCCACCGCGCAGGCTCGCGCCCGCTACATCGCCGCCGACTACAAGGCCTCCGACTTCCTCCTGGAAGCGCCCCTCGGCGGCCAGGAAGAGCTCTGGTGGGCGATGCAGCCGGGTGTGCCGACCTCGCGCATCGTGCGCGACCTGTCCCAGATCACCACCGGCCGCGAGTTCGCGTCCGGCCTGCCCGTCGTCAGCAGTGCCCTCGGCGATGACCGCGGCATCCGTCTCGGCGACAACATCACCACCGGCCGGCACACCCCGATCCTGGTCGACCTGTTCGGCAACATCCAGGCGGACTCCTCCGGCAGCTTCGGAGTCGTCGCCGAGCTCGGCGCCGGCAAGAGCGTCCTGCTTAAGAGCGTCGCCGGCGACGTGCTCGATCGCGGCGGGCTGATCGTGGCGCTGGACCGCACCGTGGCCCGCGAGTACGCCACGTTCGCCGAGTCGCTGCCGGGAACCTCCACCCGCGTCATCGACATGCTCGAGCCGCAGTGGTCGCTGGACCCGCTGCGGGTGCTCGGCCCGCGCAAGGGCGCCCGCATGGTGCAGTCGCTGTTCTCTCTGATGCTCGGCATCCAGACCATGGACACCCGCGGCGTGCAGCTGTCCGGGCTGCTGGAGGCGGAGTACATGGAGACGCACCGGATCACCAGCCTCGGTGCGCTCATCGAGCACCTGCGGCAGCTGGGGCAGCAGAACGCGGTGGCGGCAGAACTGCTCGGCCTGATCCGTGTCGTGGCCACCAAGGACTTCGGCGCCGTTCTGTTCGACGAGTCCCTGCCCCCGCTGGATCTCAAAGCCGTCGACGCGGTCGTGTTCACCACCCACGGGCTGAGCCTGCCCGACCGCGCCGAGGTCGAGAACGAGCACCTGTTCAAGCAGATGCCCATCGAGAAGATCGTCGGCCGAGCCATGTACGCGATGCTCGCCCAGCTGACTCGCGAGGTCTGCTTCATGGACCGTCACCGGTTCGCGCTGGCGATCTTCGACGAGACCCACCACATCAGCGCCTCCCGCGACGGCCAGGCCGAACTGCAGACGTTCTTCCGTGACGGCCGCAAGCACGCGGCCGCGGCCGCGGTCGGCTCCCACGACCCCCACGACTTCGGCGACGAGGTCACCCGAGGCCTGATCCCCATCCGCTTCGTCATGCGCCAGCGCGACGAGACCCTCGCCAAGCGCGCCGTCGACTGGCTGGGCCTGCCCGTCTCTCCCGAGCTCGTCCGCGAGGTCATGACCGACCTGAGCCCCATCGGCCCCGACCGGAAGGTGCCGCTCGAGCGCCGCGGCGAGGGGATCATGCGCGACGTCCGCGGCCGCTACGGCAAGTTCCGCAAAACGCTGCCCGCCCGCCCCGAGCGCCGTCAGGCGGTGCTGTCCACTCCCTCCGCCCCCGTGGAGATCTCATGATCACGTTCTACGTCGACGCCTTCCGCTCGATGGGCGGATGGGCCTGGCGCGCCCGGGTCTGGGCGCACCGGCACCCTCGGTGGGCGAGAACCCTCGCCACCGTCGCGCTCATCGGGTACTTCACGTTCATCCAGGGCCAGACCGCGCACGCGGTGAGCTTCCTCCCGGACGGCGTCGACTACACCGACAGCCACGGCAACCCGTTCTCCAAGTACGGGGTGATCGACATCAACGCCGGCGACGTGTGGACCCCGGGCACGGTCGTCGTCAACTTCATCGTGCAGCTGCTCTGGTCGATGCAGTACTTCGCGACCGGCGTGATCCTCTGGCTGTTCGACTTCCTCCTCAGCTTCGAGTGGGTCGCCTGGCTGGCCACCCCGTTCAACACCCTCGCGGTGTGGGTGCAGGAGCAGCTGGGCACGGTCAACTGGATTCCCTTCGCGCTGATGATCAGCGCCCTGGTGGGAGGCATCGCGCTCTACGTCGGGCGTGTGTCCGGCGGCCTCTGGGAAATGCTCGTCTCCGCCGTCCTCGCCGTCCTGGCGGTGGGGGTGCTCGCCAACCCGGTCGCCACCCTCACGGCCACCGGCGGCGTTCTGGATAACGCGCAGGAGTTCGGCAGCCAGCTGGCCAACTCGATCGTCGTGGACCCGGACGCCCAGAGCAGCGACGGGACGCTGTCGACCGCGGTCAACGCGACGCTGATGGACATCTTCGTGCGCGTCCCGTACCAGGTGATCTCCTACGCCCAGGTGCTGCCCGACAACTGCCAGGGGATCTTCGACACCTTCATCCAGTCCGGCGAGCCCCAGACGGCGCTGCGAGACTGCGCCCCCGAGGCGGCGAGGTTCGCGCACGACAACCCCGGCGGGATGAACATCCTCAACGCCATGGTCGCCGGCGGCGGCGTCTCCGTCATGTTCGTGTTCGGGATGGTGATCGCGGCGCTGCTGATGGTGTCGGTGGTGTTCTTCCTGGTCGCCGCGGTCAAGTCGATGCTGCTGGTGTACCTGTGCATCCTCCCGGTCAACCGCGAGCCGCTGTGGAAGGCGATCTCGGACACCTACATGGGCGCGATCAGCCTCGCGGTGATGACCGTCGTGATGGCGCTGTACCTCAAGATGACCACCTGGATCATGGGGCAGACCGGGTTCCTCCCGCACCAGCTGCGGATGGTTCTGCTGATCATCTTCCTGATCATCGTCATCGTCCTGGTGTGGCGTGCGCGTCGGGCGACCCTTCGCGCCGGCCGCGGCGTCGCCGGCCAGCTGAACAAGCTCGGCCTCGGCATGAAGCCCGGCCCGAAGGACTCCAACGCCCTGCTGAAGATGAGCGCGATCGCCAGCATGGCCAACACCGCGAAGGATCTGATCAAGCGCCGACCGGCCAAGCCGAGCGCCGCAGCACTGCCGGAGAAGCCCGCAGAGCCTGAGCCCGAGCCCGTGACGCTCACCCAGGTCCGCGACCCCGGCCGCGGCCCCCAGGGCGGCGCAGGAGGCGGCAGAGGCCCCTCCGGCGGCCGCGGACCCTCGCTCGCCCCCGGTGCCGCTCGCAAGGCACTCGGGGCAGCGACCACGGCAACCTCCGTCGCGCAGGGCGCCGCCACCGTCGCGAAGGGAGCGGCCAGTGGCGGCGTCGCCGGCGCGGCCGCGGCCGGTGCCGTGGTCGTCGGCAAGAGCGTCGCCCGGAAGACCGCAGCCAAGGCCACATCCGCCGCCACCAACGCCGCCGCACGTCGGGTGGCGCCCCAGGTCGTCGACGCCGGCGAGCTCAAGGTCGTCAAGGTCGCCGAGACCCGCGCCAGCCGCATCGAGGTCGACGCGCAGGGCGTGGCCACCGCGCACCGCAGAGCCGCGACCGGGGTGCAGGACATCTCCTCGCTGCCGCCTCGCCCGACCCAGCGGCCATCCGCCCGCTCGCTCGAGCGGCGTCGCCAGCTTGAGGCCTACCGCCCGCGGGAGCTCACGCGCTGATGACGGACCTGACAGTGGACGAGGAAGAGAGCCGTTCGCCGTGGAAGCGGATCGTCGCGGTCCTCTGCGTCGTCGGCCTGATCTTCGCCATGGTCGCCGGCGGGTTCCTCGCGCTGTTCATGGGCATCATCGCCTCCTCTGCCGGCGCCGTGGGATCGGACGGCTCCGGGTGCGTCCCCACGTCGACGACCGCCTCGGCGTCGTGGGGGGATGCGACGTCGACGCCACCGACCCCGCCGGCGTCGACGAGCTCGAAGCCGCCCGCCTCGTCGACGGGCTGGGGGAGCTCGTCGACGGGTGATGCGGCGCCGGCGGCCGCGGCCGCCCCCCAATCGATCGAGATCCCCTACGGCACCAGCGGCACCGTCACGCTGAACGAGAAGCAGATCGCGATCGCCACCCGCATCATCACGATCGGGCGCGACCTCGGCGTCTCCGACCAGGGCCTCAAGGTCGCGCTGATGACCGCCTTGCAGGAGTCCCGGCTGCGGATGCTCGCCAACTCCTCCGTCCCCGCGTCGCTCGACTACCCGCACGATGGGGTCGGCAGCGACCACGACAGCGTCAACCCGTTCCAGCAGCGCGTGTCGGGGTGGGGAACCGTCGCGGAGCTCATGGATCTCGACTACTCCATCAAGGCGTTCTTCGGCGGCCCCACCGGCCCCAACGGGGGCTCCCCTCGAGGCCTGCTCGACGTCAAGGGCTGGGAGAGCATGGCGCCCGGCGTCGCGGCTCAGACGGTGCAGGTCAGCGCGTTCCCGGACGCCTACGACAAGTGGGAGCCTGCGGCCGAGCAGCTGATCGCCACCCTCGGCGAGGGCATCACCGGCGGCGGCTGCAGCGGCAGCATCGAGGGCGAGATCCAGCTGCCCCTGCGCTCCGACTACAACATGACCAGCGGCTACGGACCCCGCAGCAGCGGCGTCCCCGGGGCCTCCACCTGGCACGCCGCCATCGACCTGCAGCGCTGGCCCAACCCGTGCGGCGACCCCGTCTACGCGATCCTGCCGGGGAAGGTCACCCTCTCGAGCGCCCTGTGGCTGTCGATTGAGCACGCAGACGGGTACGTGGTCTCCTACCTGCACATGTACAAGTCGCAGCGCCCGGTCGACGTCGGCGACACCGTCGAAGCCGGCGAGCAGATCGGCGTCGTGGGCAACGTCCCGCCCTCCGGCGGCTGCCACCTGGATCTGCGGATCAACGTCGCCAACAACACCAACCCCGAGGTCGCAAAGCTGATCCTCTCTCAGAACGACACCCGCCTACCGAGGCCGGCCACGCTCCCCGAGCACCAGAACTTCGTCAACCCGGAGGACTTCTTCGATCTCTGGGGCGTCGATCTCTGCCCGGCCGGTTCCTGCCAGTAGCAGTGCGGCTGAGCCCCGGACGTCTGGATAACCGGCGGGTAGGCTACCGACTACCCGAACACCTGCGGGCTCTGCCCGCCATTTTCCAGACGGTGATGTGTGACCGATCGACACGCCCCCCACGTCGACGATCAGGCAGTATCCGGTCCCGCTGCGCGCACCACAGCAACCGGATACCGATCTGTTTCGTACTACCTCCCGGCAGCGCTGCACGCGCGGCTCAAGGCTGCCTGGTGGGCGACTCGCGACTGCCCGGATGGTGCGCCGACGCTCTCGTCGCTCGTGGAGGGGATCTTCCTCGAGTACGTCACGAGGGCTGAGCTCGAGCACAACGGCGGCCGACCGTTCCCGCCCGCACCCCGGGGCGCGCAGGGGCCGCGAAGCGGCGCCTCGGAAGGTCACCGGCTCGTGGCGTACTACCTCCCCGCGGATCTGCACGCGCGACTCAAGGCCACCTGGTGGGCGCTGCGCGATGCGCGCACACCGGCGCTGTCATCGGTGGTCGAGGCGCTGTTCGTCGACGCGGCCGCGAACCTCGAGCAGCGGCACAATCACGGTACCCCGTTCCCACCGGCGCCCGACTCCGCACGCGGCGTCAGCCGGGCCGCGGCGGTGCGGCAGGGGGAGTGGATGCGGCGCGAGTGGGAGAATCGTCGCGGCGAGAGCTCCGCTCAGGGCTGAGGCGTCGACGCGGTCCCCGTACCCGGCTGACCCGTCGACGCGGCCGGTGAGGTCATGGCGCCCACCGCGCGCTGGAATGCGAAGCGCACCACGCTCCACGCTGCGCCCCAGAACCCTCGAGCGAGCCAGCGACCCAGCGCCAGCATCGCGAAGCCCGAGAAGGTCACCAGGGCAGGCCCCGCTGCTCCGGTCAGCGCCACCGCCACTCCGCTGAGAGCGAGAGAGGCGGAGGTCGAGATCCCGATACCTGTCGGCGTCATGGTGAGAACGGCCACCCATTGCAGAGCGCCCCTGGCATCCCGGTCGCGCGTGATCGCGAAGCCGAGCCCGACGACCACCGCGGCCATGACGCCCACGCCCACCCCTGCGACGAGGGCGATGAGGGCGCGCTGGAACAATTCGGAGGGTTCCGCCGGATCGACTATCTGATCGAGCGAGCCGGCAAGGATGAGCCCTCCCAGCGGCACGAGAACCCACCCGATGACCCACCGGGTCGCGGTGCGTCGATCGGGTGGCAGAAGGGTGCTGGCGGTCGCGGAGCTCACTCGCCATTTCTAACGCAGCTGCTGCACCGGCCCCGCGAGGGAACGTGTGCCGGGGGATGTGCGGCCCGGGTCGCCGCCGAGAGAGCGCAGCTGATGCGGTGATGCTGCGGGGATATTGCGGGCTGGATATTTCTTACGGCGGTGGGGGGTTTGCCCCGCTCCGCTTCCGACTTCGCTTCAGCTATGCGGGGCAAGCCTACCACTGTTGTCAAGCGCCAAGGTGGCGACGATATTGCGCTGATGTGCGGGAAAGTGCTGCGGCACTACGCCCGCAATACCTCTCGCCACATCGAGCGCGGCGGGTTCCCGGGTCGCTCGAAGCTGCCAGATCCAGATCCTCGTGTCCGCGAAGAGGGGTTCGCGGGGCCTATATGACGCAGAGGGCCGCGATCGCCGTGGCCCGGTTCAGGAGGCATCAGATGGCGACTCGAGTTGCTCGCCCGCCGGCACGTCCGTCGTCTGCGCCGGTCGCCCCATTGGGAGTGCTGCCGCGTCGGCAGGTGACGGGGATCTTCCCCGCACTGGTGGTGCTGGCGGCCGCGGTGGTGTTGACCGGAGTGAACATGCAGGCCCGCTTCACCGACGCGATCGCGTGGGTGTGGGTTGCGGCTGTGGTGATCGCGGCCGTGTCGGTCGCGTCCGGCATCCGTACCTACCAGAAGCAGAGCCGGCTCGATCCGGGCATCGAGGCGGTGCTGCCGTCGCTGGGTGCGCAGCGTCCGTCGCGCGATCTGGTCCGGGCGGTGAAGTGGACCCGCGGGTGGGTCGGCGTTCCTCGCAAGGTGACGATCCGGTATGCCTCCCACGTCGACGACCGTGATGTGCGTTTCGTCGATCAGATCGTCACGTCGTTCTCGCGCCGCATCGGCGAGGAGTACCGCGTGCTCAAGCACGTCCCCCGCCGCTGCCTCATCGTGCTCGAGCTCGCGCCGCCGACCACGCCGGTCTCTCGAGAGCAGCAGCGGGCCGAGCAGGTCGCGAAGCTGCTGCTGGGGGAGAGCGCCAAGGTCGAGGTCACCACCGACCCCGAATCCAACGACGTCCGCAAGATGAAGGTCAAGCACGACATGGGGCCGCGGCTGGCGATCCCGGCGCGACGAATGCAGATCGAGAAGGTGATCTCCTCGATGCTGCCGGGGCGTTGGCGGGCGCATTGGGATCTCGAGGGCGATGAGGTCACCTTCGAGATCCGTCCCCCGATGCCCGACATGGTGCTGCACGAGCCGGCGCCGTCGACGAAGCAGCTGACGCACGCCGAGTACAAGGCGTTCAAGATCCCGATCGGCGTCGACGAGGACGGGTCGGTGCAGACATGGCAGCCCTCGGTCTCCCCGCACATGCTCGTCATCGGTGGAACGGGCTCGGGCAAGACGTCGTTCCAGCACACGGTGCTCACCCACCTGGCGCAGGCCCGCTGGCGGGTGTGGGTGCTGGACGGGAAGCGGATCGAGTTCGCGGGGTTCCGCACCTGGCCGAACGTCGAGCTCGTCGCGGCCCGCGTCGAGCACCAGGTGCGGATGCTGCACGCAGCGCACGAGCTCATGGAGCAGCGTTACACCCAACTCGAGGAGGGCACCGCCCGCCTCGAGGACTTCGAGCCGCTCGCACTGATCATCGACGAGTACGCGACGTTCAAGGCTCGCGTGCAGCGTTGGTACAAGACGGTGAAGCCGAAGGGGGCGCCCACTCAGGCGCCGGTGCTCGAGCTCCTGTCGGATCTGGCCCGTCTGGCGCGAAGCGCGAAGATCCACATGCTGCTGGGCATCCAGCGCCCCGACGTCGAGTTCCTCGGCGGTGAAATGCGCGACAACTTCGGAGCCCGACTCTCCCTCGGCCGGCTCTCCCCGCAGGGCGCGATGATGATGTGGGACTCTCCGGCGATCGGCGTCGCGCTGCCTCGCAACAAGCGCGGCCGCGGCGTCACCCTCAGCGCCGAGTCGCTTCCGGTGGAAGTGCAGACCTTCTACACGCCCGACCCGGCCAAGCTCGACAAGTCCGACGCGCAGGACTGGGAGCACCTGCGCACGCTCACCCCGCTCGAGACTGATCACCCTCGCAAGACCATCGCCGAACCGTCTGCGCTCATCGACGGCGACGAGGAGCTCCCGCCGACCTACAACGACTGGGCGACCACCCGCATCACCCTCTTCGACGGCGTCGAGCCGCCGGCGGTGGAGACTCCCAAGGCCCTGCCCAGCAACGTCGTCGCGCTCGGCGCACGCAAGGCCGGCAATGTCCGGTTCGAGCCCGAGCCGTTGGACGTCGACGACGAACCCGCCGCGGCCGCCGATGACGACGAAGGCTACGGGGAGATCTCCGAGGGCCTGGCCGGCGACCTCGCGGTCGGCGACCTGGTGCTGTCCGATTCCACCCTCGGGATCTGGGTGGTCGTGGAGTCCGTGGAGCCGGACATCGTCGACGAGGACGCGATGGCGATCGAGTACCGCGAGCTCGACACCGGCGACGAGGGCCTGATGACCGTGTCGGACAACGAAGTGCTCACCTACCGGCGCCCCGCCGCCGCGTGAACGAAAGGAGCAGTGATGCAGAGCACTCAGAACCGGGCCGAGCTCGCGCACGAGCAGGCCTTCGCGTTCGCACTCACCCAGGGTGCTGCGCGCGAACGTGCGGAGGAGTTCGCCGGTGAGTACGTCAACGTGCTCGAGGACCGCGCCGGCGAGATCCGCTACCCGGACGCGCCGGCGCCCACGCCCGAGGAGGTGTGGATCTCATGACGCAGTCTGTGGCCGAGAACGAGGACGACCTGCTGACGCTGATGTTCATGCTCTGCGGAGGCATGGCGACCGGGATGTTCTCGTTCGGTGTGCTGCTCCACCCGGTGCGCGACTGGATGCTGCAGTACCACCTGCTCGCGAACGGCACCGAGGTCGTCATTCCGTTCATCGACGGCATCGGGTTCGGATGGCCGCAGATCGTCGTGGCCAGCGGCTTGATCGCCGCCCTGGTGGCCACCGTCGTCTGGCTGCGCCGCCGCGCCCGCGAGCGTGTCTGACCCGATCCACAAACTACGAGACCAAGAGAGGAGGATGAGTCACATGGCTGTCACGGTGTACACGAAGCCGTCGTGCGTCCAGTGCACGGCGACCTATCGCGCGCTGGATTCCAAGGGGATCGATTACGACGTTCTCGATCTGTCGGAAGATCCCGCCGCGCTCGAGCAGGTGAAGTCGCTCGGCTACCTGCAGGCGCCGGTTGTGATCACGGATCAGGATCACTGGTCCGGGTTCCGGCCGGACAAGATCGACGAGCTCGCCGCACGCCTGGTGTGAGCGAGCAAGTGACTGAGGGGCGTCCCGGATGGGGCGCCCCTCAGTCGTGTCAGGTCTGCTGCCGGGTGGCGTAGAGCCGAAGCAGCGCGTCGCGCAGATGGGTGTTGCGCTCGAGCGATCGCCGCAGCGCTTCCGCATCCGCGGGTCGTGGGTCGGGGCCTGCGCGCACGACGCCGGCGGAGATCGCCCACCGTGCGAGCTCGTCGAGTTCGACGTCGACGGTTGCGGTGGCGATCGCCTGCTGGGTCCAGGTGACCTTGTAGGCCGACATGGTGGCCTCAGCTGCTGCGGAAGAAGTCGATCACGCTGATCACGAGCGCCCACAGCAGCACGATCGCGGCCGCGGTCAGCAGGATCTTGCCCATGTGCGGCGCGAGGAGGATGCCGAGCCAGCCGGCGCCGACCGCGAGGCCGATCGTGAGCAGACCGATGATCATCCGGCGCAGCCGGGTGAGGATCTCGTCGGGGATGTCCGCGTGCTTGCGCGGAGTCGCGAGGCTCATCGGTCACCCACGTCCAGGGCCTTCGCGGCCGCGGCCACGGTCAGCGAGGATCGGAATCCGATCTCGCGCGTCCACTCGTCGACGGCGCGGCTGAGTCCGACGTACTCCACGACGCCGGGCTCCTGCGTGGATGCCTCGCGGGGATGGAAGTACAGGCGAGCCTCGATGCTCTGCTCGAGGCGGCTCAGCTGCCGGTTCGCTTCGGAGTCGTCCCACCCGGCGTGATGGCAGGAGACCTCCTCCATGTACAGCCGGCACCGCTCGATCTGCAGGATCTGCTCGGTGTCGATGCGGTCGCCCAGGAACTCCGCGACGGGACGCCACTCGTAGCGGGGCGCTGGAACGCTGCAGCGGTTGGCGAAGCTGACGCTGGCGTAGTTCTCGTCCCACAGCTGCTGACCGAGACGGTCGGCGTCGGCGAGAACTGCGGCGGGGGAGCGGCCCGAGGCGACGATCGGCACCCGGGCGGGAGACTGCGTGATGTCGGTGCTGCTGATCAGGATCGCTGTGACCAACAGGTCAACGACGTCCTGGGGGACGGGGAGCGCGCGCATGGCAACTACCTCCTAGTAAAGTTGTGTATCTGACCTACATAACAATATTTGGAAGCGGTCCAGTCGTCAAGGGGGAGAGCAAGTTAGGCATGGCGCAACAGGGTCCGTCACGGTGAATTGGAATACCCTAGGGGGGTAGGGGTGTTACGGTGGGGAGAGCCCCACTCAGGAGCACCACCCAGACGGAAGGAAACCCATCATGGCCACCAGCGAGTACCAGGTCACCGGCATGACGTGCGGACACTGCGAGATGTCCATCCGCGAAGAGGTCTCCCAGATCCCCGGGGTCGACGAGATCCAGGTGAGCGCCCAGAGCGGCAAGCTCGTCGTCTCGTCCACCAGCGACCTCGATGACGCCGCCGTGCTGGCCGCTGTCGACGAGGCTGGCTACTCGGCGGTGCGCGCCTGATGAACGCTGCGGGACGACTCAGCCTGTATGGCGCCGGCGTCGTCGTGGCCTTCGGCGCAGCGTTCGGCATCGCGGCAGCGGTCGTCCCGGACAGCGCCGTCGCCAACTGGACGGCCGCCGCCAGCGACGGCTCGATGGCCGACCACGCCGGCATGACCGACACCGACACCACCGAGACCGCGACCATCCCCGGTGTCTCCCTCTCCGGCTATGGGTACGAACTCAGCCCGATCACCGCGCCGACCGGCACGGGACAGGCCGGCGAGTTCAGCTTCCAGATCCTGGACGCCGACGGGACGCCGCTGACCGCCTACGAGACCTCGCACGAGAAGGACCTGCATCTGATCGTGGTGCGCACCGACGGAACCCAGTTCCGGCACGTGCACCCCACGTTTGATGAGGGCACCGGCACCTGGTCGGCATCGTGGGAGTGGGCCGAGGCCGGTACTTACCGGATCTACGCGGACTTCGTGCCGGACGTGACCGACGGCCCCGACAAGGTCACCCTGACCCGCACGGTCGACGTCGCGGGGGAGTTCACCCCGGACCCGGCGACCGCCACCTCCACGGCCAGCGAGGTCGACGGGTACACGGTCACCCTCGACGGTGACCTGACCGCGGGGGAGAGCTCCGAGCTGACCCTGTCGGTCGCCCGCGACGGGCAGCCGGTCACCACGCTGCAGCCGTACTTGGGCGCCTTCGGGCACCTGGTCGCGCTGCGCGACGGCGACCTGGCCTACCTGCACGTGCACGCCGAAGGCGACGAACCACGCGACGGCGACACCGCCGGACCCGACATCCGGTTCGCAGCCGAGGCCCCCACCGCCGGCCGGTACCTGCTCTACCTCGACTTCCAGGTCGACGGGAAGGTCCACACCGCCGAGTTCGTCGTCGACGCCGGTCACGGCACCGGCGGCACGGACACGGACGACACACACAGCGACACGGGCGACGGTCACTGACCGCCCCGCGGTGATCTGAGAGAAGAAGGAACACCATGAGCACCACAGCCCCCGCAGGCTCGACCGCGGACTCCGCGGTCGAACTCCAGATCGGCGGGATGACCTGCGCGTCCTGCGCGATGCGGATCGAGAAGAAGCTGAACAAGCTCGACGGCGTCGCCGCGACGGTGAACTACGCCACCGAGAAGGCGAAGGTCACCGTGCCCGCCGGGTACGACCCGGCGCTGCTGATCGCCGAGGTCGAGAAGACCGGCTACAGCGCCGCGCTCCCGGCCCCCAAGAAGGCCAAGAACGACACTAGCCAGGGTGGGGACGCGGACGACGCCGACCCGGAGCTCACGTCGCTGCGCAACCGGCTGATCGTCTCGATCATTCTCAGCGTCCCGGTCATCGCCATGGCGATGGTCCCTGCGCTGCAGTTCACCTACTGGCAGTGGGCGTCTCTCGCGCTGGCCGCGCCGGTGATCGTGTGGGCGGCGTTCCCGTTCCACAAGGCCGCCTGGGCGAACCTGCGCCACGGTGCGGCGACGATGGACACGCTCATCTCGATGGGCACCACCGCCGCGTTCCTGTGGTCGCTGTACGCCCTGTTCTTCGGCACCGCCGGCGTCCCCGGCATGACGCACCCGTTCGAGCTGACCCTCGCCCCCTCCGACGGGGCGGCGAACATCTACCTCGAGGTCGCCGCCGGGGTGACGATGTTCATCCTCGCCGGCCGATACTTCGAGAAGCGGTCCAAGCGGCAGGCAGGAGCGGCGCTGCGCGCGCTGCTCGAGCTCGGCGCGAAGGAGGTCGCAGTCCTGCGCGATGGGGTGGAGACGAAGATCTCCGTCGACGAGCTGCAGGTCGGGGACGAGTTCGTCGTCCGCCCGGGCGAGAAGATCGCCACCGACGGGGTCGTCGTCTCCGGCACCTCCGCCGTCGACGCGTCCATGCTCACCGGCGAATCCGTGCCGGTCGAGGTCGGCGAGGGTGACCCGGTCACCGGCGCCACCGTGAACGCGGGCGGCCGCCTGGTCATCCGCGCCACCCGGGTCGGCTCCGACACGCAGCTGGCCCAGATGGCCAAGCTCGTCGAGGACGCCCAGACCGGCAAGGCCGAGGTGCAGCGCCTGGCCGACAAGATCTCCGGCGTGTTCGTGCCGATCGCGATCCTCATCGCAGTGATCGCGCTCGGTGCCTGGTGGGGGGCGGGCTTCCCGATCTCCGCCGCATTCACCGCCGCCGTCGCCGTCCTCGTGATCGCCTGCCCCTGCGCCCTGGGTCTGGCGACCCCGACCGCGCTGCTGGTCGGCACCGGCCGCGGCGCGCAGATGGGCATCCTGATCAAGGGCCCGGAGGTGCTGGAGTCCACCCGCAAGGTCGACACCGTGGTGCTGGACAAGACCGGCACCGTCACCACCGGCAAGATGACCCTGGTCGACGTGGTCACCGAGCCCGGTGTGGACCGGGACGAACTGCTCCGCCTCGCCGGTGCGCTCGAAGACGCCTCCGAGCACCCCATCGCGCAGGCGATCGCCAAGGGCGCCACCCAGGAAACCGGCAGCACCCTGCCGGCCGTGGAGGGGTTCACCAACCTCGAAGGCAAGGGCGTCCAGGGCGTCGTCGACGGGCACGCGCTGCTCGTGGGCCGGGAGTCTCTGCTGGCCGAGTGGTCGCTGCGCCTGAGCGCCGAGGTCGCCGCCGCGAAGGCGCAGGCCGAGAGCGAGGGCAAGACCGTCGTCGCCGTCGGATGGGACGGTGCCGCCCGCGGCATCCTCGTCGTCGCCGACACCGTCAAGCCGACCAGCAAGGAAGCCATCGCCCAGCTCAAGGCGCTGGGCCTGACCCCGGTGCTGCTCACCGGCGACAACGAGGCGGTCGCCCGCCAGATCGCCGCCGAGGTCGGCATCGACCAGGTCATCGCCGAGGTCATGCCCAAGGACAAGGTCGACGTCGTCACCCGCCTGCAGGGCGAGGGCAAGGTCGTCGCGATGGTCGGAGACGGCGTCAACGACGCCCCCGCGCTCGCGCAGGCCGACCTGGGACTTGCGATGGGCACCGGCACCGATGTCGCGATCGAAGCATCCGACATCACCCTGGTCCGCGGCGACCTGCGCAGCGCAGCCGACGCGATCCGCCTGTCCCGCAAGACCCTGGGCACGATCAAGACCAACCTGTTCTGGGCCTTCGCCTACAACACGGCTGCGATCCCGGTCGCCGCTCTCGGCCTCCTCAACCCGATGCTCGCCGGGGCCGCCATGGCCCTGTCCAGCGTGTTCGTCGTCGGCAACAGCCTGCGCCTGCGCGGATTCAAGAGCATCGCGCGCTGACCGGGCCCACCCGCCAGCGCACCCATCACCCACATCGGAAGGAACACCACCCATGTCCAGCTGTTGCAGCACCAGCGCCCCCGCCCCCGGCGGACGCGAGAACCTCCTCGACGGCACCACCGGCGCTGACATGACGACCTGCCCGGTCATGACCGGCACCCCCGTCAACAAGGCCACCGCCGAGGCCGCCGGCCTGTTCCGCGACTACGAGGGCGAGCGGTACTACTTCTGCTGCGCCGGCTGCGGTCCCGCGTTCGACGCGGACCCGGCCAAGCACGCCGCCGCCATGGCCTGATCCTCACTCCCGGGCCCACACCCACCGTGTGGGCCCGGGACACGGACACCCGACCATGACCATCCCCACACCCGCCGCGGACGGCTACATCACCGACCCGCGCACCTACCGCAACCGGCTCCGCCGCCTCGAGGGACAGCTCCGCGGAATCACCCGCATGATCGAGCAGGAACGCCCCTGCATCGACACCCTCACCCAGATCTCCGCCAGCAAACGCGCACTGGAAGGCGTAGCACTCAGCCTCCTCGACGACCACCTCCGCCACGCAAACACCACCGGGACCCTCACCGACGAGACCTCCCTCGCCGCCACCTCCGCGGCCATCGCCCGGCTGATCCAGCCCTAACCCCCACCCCTCTTCGCAGCGCAGCGGACACCGCACACAGACATGCCAGCCGCGCCCCGTCGCCGCTCGCCCAGGAGGACTCCTATGACCGCCGCAGCACTCGCGACCCGCGCCCGCGGCGGCTTCTGTCTGGCCATCACTGGCACCGTGCTGCTGATGGCCGCAGCCTCCGCCCCCTCACCGTTCTACCCGCAGCTCACCCAGCGGCTGCAGCTGGCACCGGTCGCGACCACCCTGATCTTCGCGATTTATGCCCTCCCGCTGCTGATCGCCCTGCTCACCCTCGGCTCCCTCTCCGACCGGATCGGACGACGCCGCGTCCTCAGCGTCGGGGCGGTGCTGCTCACCGTCAGCCTGCTGCTGTTCTGGGCCGCCGACTCGCTGCCCGCCCTGCTCACCGCCCGGGCCCTCCAAGGCCTCGCCGCGGGGCTGCTCGTCCCGGCGCTAAACGCGATGATGGTCGACTTCGAACCACCCCGCCGGCCGGGAGCCGCCGCGCTGGCCAACACCGCCGCCCCCATGGCCGGGCTCGCACTCGGCGCGCTCACCGCCGCGGTGCTGCTGGACCTGGACGGCATCGACGCGGGCACCATCTTCCTCGTGCTCGCCGCCGCGTTCGTCGTGCTCGCCGCGACCGCGTGGAGCATCCCCGACGCCGCCCCCGCCCGCCACGACCGGGGCCGTGCGCGTCGTGTTCCGCTGCCGCCGCGCACCCGGCGAGTGATCCTGTCCGTCGTCCCGGCGGTCATCTCCGGGTGGGTCACCAACGGCATGTTCCTGGCCCTGGGCACCGGGATCGTCGCCACCCAGTTCACCGCCGACACCCGCACTCAGGAAGCGGCGTCCATCGTGATCCTCGCTACCGCCGGTGTCGCAGCCGCGGTGCTGCTGCACCGCTCCAGCCCGCGACGCATCACCCTGTTCGGCAGCGTCAGCCTCGGATTGGGCACCCTGTTCAGCCTGCTCACCCTGCACGGGCACAGCCTCACCGGATACCTCGCCAGCGTCGCCATCGTCGGCGCCGGATTCGGGACCGCGTTCATGGGGGCCATGCGCACCCTGCTCCCACACGTCGACCCCGGCCAGCGCGCCACCGTTATGGCCGTGATCTACACGATCTCCTACCTGGCCATGTCGCTACCCACCGTGTTCGCCGGGCTCCTCGTGCCCGTGCTCACCCTGCCGGGCGCGGCGACCCTGCTTGGTGGGGCTGTTGTGGCGCTGAGCATCACCGCCATCCTCACCCGCCTGCTCCTGACCGACCAGCCCGCCCGCCGCGCGGCGGCCGCCCACCAGAAAGAGACCACGCGCCGATGACCACCCCCGCTCCTCGTCCCCGCCGCCAGCTCACCCGCCGCGGGTTCCTCTCCCTCAGCACCGGCGCCGTCGCCGCCGTGGCCCTCGCCGCCTGCACCCCGACCCCGGCATGGGTGACCCCCACCGGTGCCGCCGTGGACCGCGCCGAACGGGACCGGCGCGGCACCGGACGGGTCACCACCGCGGCGCTCACCGCCGCGGCCACCACCATCGACCTCGCCGGCACCGCCGCGGCGACGTTCTCCTACGGGTCGGTGCCCGGACCGGTCCTGCGGGTACGTGCCGGGGACACCCTGCAGGCGACGCTGCGCAACGATCTCCCCTTCGACACTTCCGTGCACTGGCACGGGCTCGCGCTGCGCAACGACATGGACGGTGTCCCCCCGCTCACCCAGCAGCCCATCGCCGCCGGCGACTCCTTCCGGTACGAGTTCACCGCCCCCGATCCGGGCACCCACTGGTTCCACCCGCACGTCGGCGCCCAGCTGGACACCGGACTGTACGGCGCGCTCATCGTCGAGGACCCCAACGAACCGCTCCGCTACGACGACGAATGGGTCATCATCCTCGACGACTGGCTCGACGGCGTCACCGCCACCCCCGACGAGGTGCTCGAGCAGCTGCGGCAGGGGATGGGGGAGATGGGCGGCCACGGTGACATGTTCATGCGGATGGGCAACATGCTGATGGGCGCGACCTCCGACCTGCTCGGCGGTGACGCCGGCGACGTCTACTACCCGCACTACCTGATCAACGGCAAACCGGCTCATCCCAATCGGGGGTGTAGGAGTTGGGGTCTGAAGCCGCCGGTCTCGAGCAGGCTTCGGGCGATGTAGTTGGTCAGGTTGCGGAACCCGAGTGCGGAGCCGCGCAGGTGTTCGAGCCGTCCGTTGAGTGCCTCGGTCGGCCCGTTGCTGGTGCCGGGTCGTTCGAAGTAGGCGAGCACGTCGGCGGCTCGCTTCTTCAGGGTCCGGCCCAGGGTGGTGAGCTCGGTGAGCACCTTGGGGACGCCGGCGCTGAGGTCGGTGATCAGCTTCTCCATGAGCTCGCGGCCACGTTGCCGGTCCTCGTGGCGATAGGCGGCGATCATCCGCTGGTAGACACCCCAGGTCGCCTCGACCTCGACGTGAGCGTCATCAACGAACAGCGCGCGTAGCCTGTCGCTCTGCTTGTCGGTGAGCAGGTCCGCGCCGGTGTGCAGCGTGCGCCGCGACTTGTAGAGCGGGTCGTCCCTGAACCCACGGTGCCCGTGGATCTCGAGTTGGACCCGGCGCCGGCACCTGTCGAGGGCGTCACCGGCCAGGCGCACGACGTGGAAGGGATCCATCACCGTGACCGCGTCCGGGATCTCCTCTGCAGCGGCGGTCTTGAACCCGGTGAAGCCGTCCATCGCGACCACCTCGACCGCGTCACGGAAGGCGTCGTCGCGGTCGGCGAGCCAGGTCTTGAACGCCGCCTTCGACCGGCCCTCGACCATGTCCAGCAGCCTTGCTGGGCCGGCGCCATCGCGGACCGGGGTGAGGTCGATGATCACGGTGACGTACTTGTCGCCACGCCTGGTGTGGCGCCAGACGTGCTCATCGACGCCAATGACCTTCACGCCCTCGAACCGCGTGGGGTCGTTGATCAGCAGCCGCTTGCCTTCAGCCAGGACCGCGTTGTTGGCGGTGTCCCACGCGACCCCGAGTCCCTCGGCGACACGTGCAACCGTCCCGGTCAGACCGCGGCGGACGCAGCTGAGGCGCGGGAGCTGAAGAAGCGGATCCGCCTCCTCGAGCAGGAGAACGAGGTCCTCAGGCGGGCGGCGGCGTATCTGTCGCAGGCGAACCTGAAACTCGGTGGCTCCCCAAAATGACGTACCCGCTCGTATCTGAGCTCGCCGACGCGGGGATTCCCGTGACGGTGTCGTGCCGGGTCCTCAAGCTCGCCCGCCAGCCCTACTACCGGTGGAGAGGCGACCCGATCCGGGACGCGGACGTGCTTCGGGCGCACCGGATCAACGCGCTCCACGACGCGCACCACGAGGACCCGACGTTCGGCTACCGATACCCTTGGTCTGGAACACTTCCAAGCACAAGAAAGACAAGCACAATTGCTGTCGCGACAAACCAAGCCACCGGCCACCACGGCCCGAGTGGCGGTCGCGGCCGGTGGCCTGTCGCTGACTCACCCCTACGCACGGCATGCCCGTTCACCTCCCAAGAGCCGGAGGGATATCGCTTGGACATCGGGTCATCAACTCCAGCCGAGCAGTTCGGCCAGGTCGGAGTCTCGTATGAGCCCGTCGAGGCGGGCAGTTTCCCGGCCATTCCGTAGCACGATGATCGTTGGGATGCTCATGACGCTGTACCGCTTGACGATGTCTGGTTGTGCGTCGACATCGATCCGGTAGCCTTCGAATGCGCCGGGATTGGCGCTGGCGAAGCGGTCGAGTCTGGGTTCCAGTGCCCGGCAGGGGCACAGCTGGCCTGCCAGAAATCCAGTAACACCAGCCCTGGTCCGCCGGTGACCCTCCCCAGCTCGGGTTCTTCGATGATGGGGAACTGGCTCACTTTTTCCTCTCATCCTCACCGTCGTCCGGGGTGGTACGCCCGACGCTGCTGATCGCTTCAAACAACAGGGAAGGCCGGCCGCCGAGGCTGTTGATGAAGATCGTGGTGACGGACAGCGCCATGGCCACCATGGCCCAGACTGGGTACACCAGTCCGGTCGTGGCCGCAGGGATTCCGATGCCGTTGAACAGGAACGCCAGGGAGACGTTCTGCCGGGTGCGCCGGTAACTGGAGCGGCTGGTCCGCTGGGCTTCAAGGATCGCGGTGAGGTCATCACGGACGATGACCACGTCCGCGGATTCCACGGCGATATCGGTCCCGCCACCCATGGCGATGCCGACGTCGGCCTGCATCAGGGCCGGAGCGTCGTTGATGCCATCGCCCACCATAGCCACGCGGTTACCGCCGGCTTGCAGTTCACGGACCAAAGCGGCTTTCTCCTCGGGAAGGATTCCCGCACGAATCTCCTCGATTCCCACTTCCGCGGCAACGTGGGCGGCGGCGCGGCCGTTATCCCCGGTGGCCAGCACCGGGCGGATCCCGGCCTCACGCATCTCCGTGACTGCTCGGATCGCGTCAGGGCGAATGTCATCGCCCAGGGCGATGACGCCTTGCAGGCGGCCGTCGACGGCGACCGCGACAACCGTGCGGCCGATATCCTCCAGGCGGGTGACCGCGGACGACAACGGGTTCAGGTCGATTCCCTGGTCGTGGAGGAAGGCCGGTCGCCCAACCAGGACGGGGTTCCCCTCGATCGAGGCTCTGACGCCAAGACCGGTGACGGATTCAAAATCATCCGACGTCGGGATCGTGAGCCCGCGTTGTTCGGCTGCGGTGACGATGGCTCGGGCCAGCGGATGCTCCGAAGGGTTCTCGGCCGCTGCCGCGGTCGCCAGCAGTTGTTCTTCATCGCCAATCGCTTCGATTTCGCGGACGGTGGGGCGCCCTTCAGTGAGGGTGCCGGTCTTGTCCAGGACGATCGTTTGCACTTGGCCGAAGGTCTGGAACGCTTCACCGGTGCGCATGATGATGCCCTTGTCGGCTGCTTCACCGGCGGCGCGGACGATCGCCAGCGGAGCGGCGATACCCACCGCGCATGGGTAGCCCATCACCAGTACGCCGATGCCGGCAAAAACGGCGCGGCGGACGTCGGGCTCGCCGGCCACCGCCCAACTGCCGACCAGCCAGCCCAGTAAGGCGACGGCGGCGACGATGAGCACTGTGGGGGTGTAGACACGCAGGACCCGATCTACCAGGTGCAGGATCCCGGGTTTCAGTGCCCGGGCGTCTTCGACGTGGCGGACCACCTGAGCCAGGAAACTGTCCGCTCCTGTGCGGGTCACTTCCACCAGCACCGAGCCGGCTCCGTTGATGGACCCGCCAATCAGCTCATCGCCTGTTGCACGTTCGATCGGCACCGGTTCACCGGTCACCAGGGACAGGTCGACAGTGGTATGTCCTTCGATGACCCGCCCATCAACAGGTACCCGGTCGCCGGGACGGACCCGCACAATGTCACCGACACTAATCTGAGCTACCGGGACTTCCTCTTCCCGGCCCTCGCGCACGAGCCGTGCGGTGTCGGGTTGCAGTTCAAGCAGTTTCCGTACCGCCTGGCTGGAGCGGGTCTTGACCAGCAGCGAGAGCCATTCGGAGAAGATGTGGTAGTTCGCCACCAGCACGGTTACTGCGAAGAACGGTGCGGTCGGGTAATCAGGGAAGATTCCTGTGAGCCCTATGATGCCGCCGGCAATCCCGGCGAAAGCGCCAACCTCCAGCAGGACGTGCTGGTTCAGGATGCCGCGTCGTGCTGCCTGGTACGCCATCCGCAGGATATGCGGGGCAACACCGAACACCACGGCCAAAGCCAGAACACCGGTCACCCAACCGGTCGCCGGGTCAGTGATCAGGCCTGTTTCCCGGCCTGCGTACGCCAACCCTGCCGGCGCAATGATCGCCAGCGCGCCCAGGGCGGCCCTGGTTTTCCCGGCGGGCAGCAGGATCGCGTAGGCGACCGGCACCATCAGTACCACCACCGACGCCGGGACCAGAACCGACCAGATCCCGGAGACCTCAAGGATCAGAGCGATGGCTGTCAGGCTAGCGGCGACGGCCAGGAGCAGTCGCTTGCCTTCGCGGATCAGGTCCGCTTCCTCGTCCTCAAACGGGCGCAGCTTCCGAGGGTCATACAGGTCATAGCCGATATCGCGCAGCGTGGCCAGGATTTCCTGCGGTTTAATCAGCTTCGGGTCGTAATCGATGAGCGCCTGCTCATGGGTCAGACTTACCGCGACCTGATCCACACCGGCCTGGCGGCCCAACGCCTTCTCAATGGTCCCTGTGCACAGGGAGCAGTGCAGCCCGGCGATCCGCGCGCGGATCCGGGCGCGGCCCTCCAGATGGCTGGGCTCTTCATCCCATAACTGCTCATCCTTAGTAGCGGTATCCGTAGTCATTACGCGGACCCCTCAGTGTCGGCCACTTCATAGCCGGCAACCACCACTCGTTCCTCGAGCGCTTCACGGTCAGTCGCGTCGGGGTCATACCGGATAGTGAGTTCACCGGTGCGGTGATCCGCTCGGGCTTCACTGACACCTTCAAGCCGGCGCAGCGCCGTGCCGAGCCGTTGTTCACACCCGGTGCAGGTCATTCCCTCAATCTTCAGAGTCACGTTTGTTGTTGCCATGGTGCTCACCTCGCACTTTCCTCATTAGGGTCGCTGTCCTGCGTAGGACCTGGCAGGACGGTGTAGTGAATGGTTTGGGCCTGAATTCGGCCGTCACGGATAAGGAAGGAATCCGCCCCGTCCTCGACGCGAGCACCGTTCGAGGCCCGGGCGGTCCACTCCAAAAGGGCCACCTCGCCAGCGACAACACGGGCCGTATACGTGAATTCCGCCTCCGGCAGCTGTCCGTTCAGCAACTCAGCCAGTTCCCGGATGCCATCGTGGCCATGGCGCGCACCGGCCCTTGTCAGCACCACCACGTCCGGCGCGTAATTCCGTTCCAGATCCTCATCCACGCTCCCATGTGCGCCCTGCTGCAGATGATCGTCGAACACCTCGCCAGCGCTCCGGGCCGTCAATTCGTCTTCCATGCCTCTCACCCTAGACCTTCCATCCGACTGGAATGTCAAGGACCGAATTATGGGCAGGCAGCTGAAAGGCTTGAGGTCAGGTGTTGACGTTCCAGCGGGGGGAAGGTCCACGATGGAAAGAGGCTCATCCCAATCGGGGGTGTAGGAGTTGGGGTCTGAAGCCGCCGGTCTCGAGCAGGCTTCGGGCGATGTAGTTGGTCAGGTTGCGGAACCCGAGTGCGGAGCCGCGCAGGTGTTCGAGCCGTCCGTTGAGTGCCTCGGTCGGCCCGTTGCTGGTGCCGGGTCGTTCGAAGTAGGCGAGCACGTCGGCGGCTCGCTTCTTCAGGGTCCGGCCCAGGGTGGTGAGCTCGGTGAGCACCTTGGGGACGCCGGCGCTGAGGTCGGTGATCAGCTTCTCCATGAGCTCGCGGCCACGTTGCCGGTCCTCGTGGCGATAGGCGGCGATCATCCGCTGGTAGACACCCCAGGTCGCCTCGACCTCGACGTGAGCGTCATCAACGAACAGCGCGCGTAGCCTGTCGCTCTGCTTGTCGGTGAGCAGGTCCGCGCCGGTGTGCAGCGTGCGCCGCGACTTGTAGAGCGGGTCGTCCCTGAACCCACGGTGCCCGTGGATCTCGAGTTGGACCCGGCGCCGGCACCTGTCGAGGGCGTCACCGGCCAGGCGCACGACGTGGAAGGGATCCATCACCGTGACCGCGTCCGGGATCTCCTCTGCAGCGGCGGTCTTGAACCCGGTGAAGCCGTCCATCGCGACCACCTCGACCGCGTCACGGAAGGCGTCGTCGCGGTCGGCGAGCCAGGTCTTGAACGCCGCCTTCGACCGGCCCTCGACCATGTCCAGCAGCCTTGCTGGGCCGGCGCCATCGCGGACCGGGGTGAGGTCGATGATCACGGTGACGTACTTGTCGCCACGCCTGGTGTGGCGCCAGACGTGCTCATCGACGCCAATGACCTTCACGCCCTCGAACCGCGTGGGGTCGTTGATCAGCAGCCGCTTGCCTTCAGCCAGGACCGCGTTGTTGGCGGTGTCCCACGCGACCCCGAGTCCCTCGGCGACACGTGCGACGGTGAGGTGTGCGACCACGATCCCTTCCAGCGCCCACCGCAGCCCGGTGCGCGAGAGCTTCGCGCGTGGCTCCGCCGCGGCGCTGGTGTCTTGGCGCCACACGTGTCCGCAGTCGGCACAGCGGTAGCGGCGCACTACAACTTCCAGCACGGTCGGTCGCCAGCCCAGCGGCTCGTGGGCCAACCGCCGGATCACGGTGTCACGAGCAACGCCTTCGCTGCCGCACCGCCGGCACCACTGATCTGGTTCCACCACGCGGCACGCGAGGACCGCACGATCCGGTTCAAGTCGTTGTCCGGTCACGCTCAGACCGAGGCCGTCGAGTCGAGCGAAGGCGGTCAGGTCAGGGCGGCCGAAGCCGGCCGGCGGGGTAGCGTCGGGCACGTCGAGGTCTTTCCGATGGATGGCGTAGGAACCTCCATCGTCGGGAGACCTCGACGTCTATCTGCGGACCGACGCGCCCGGCCGACCTACACCGTCATCTGAGAAGACCCGGCAAACCCGCCGCCGACCCCGCCCAGTTCACCGGCACCCCCGGATCCCGGGTCCGGATCCGCCTGATCAACGCCGGTGGAGACACCGCATTCCGGGTCGCGCTCGGCGGACACAGGCTCACCGTCACCCACACCGACGGGTACCCCGTCGACCCGGTCGAGGTCGACAGCGTCCTGCTGGGGATGGGTGAACGCTACGACGTGCTCGTCACCCTCGGCGACGGAGTGTTCCCGCTCATCGCCGAAGCCGAAGGCAAACGCGAACGCGGCTTCGCGCTCGTCCGCACCGGCGGCGGGCAGGCGCCGGCCGCGGACGTGCAGATCACCGAGCTGGGGGAGGGCGCCCAGGTCGCGACCGCCGAGCGGCTGGCCGCGACCGCCGCGGTCACCCTCGACCGGCGTGACGCCGACCGCACCATCGCGCTGACCCTCACCGGCAGCATGGCCGACTACGACTGGGGCTTCAACGGCCGCCAGTTCGACATGCACGACCCACTCCGCGACGCACACCCGCTCACCGCGGGCGAACGCGTGCGGCTGACCGTCACCAACGACACCGACATGTGGCACCCGTTCCACCTGCACGGGCACACCTACCAGCACACCGGCGGCGGCCCCCGCAAAGACACCTCCATCGTGCTCCCCAAGCAAACGCTCGAGCTGGAGTTCGACGCCGACAACCCCGGACGGTGGATGGCCCACTGCCACAACATCTACCACGGCGAGGCCGGCATGATGACCGTCCTCGCCTACCGCCAATGAGGTCGACCCGGACGGGAATAGCAGGCGGCACCCGCCTGTTGTGATACCCATACGGGGTATACGCTAGGGGAGTCCCAGGCGCACACCGTGCCGGACCGACGGCCGCTCGGCCGTCGACAACCGACAGAAAGAACACCCGCCATGAGCCACGACCACGACCACCACCACGAGGCCCCCGCCGACGCGAACGACGTCGTCGTCTGTCCCGTGATGCCCGGCAGCACCGTCAGCAAGAGCGTCGCCGAGGCCCAGGGCCTGTACCGGGACTACGAAGGCGAGCGGTACTGGTTCTGCTGCGCCGCGTGCGGTCCGCTCTTCGACGCCGACCCCGAAAAGTACGTCAAGGCCGCCTGACACCACCCTCGGGGGCCCGGAACATCCGGGCCCCACAGACCCTCTCAAGGAACGACATGTCACCCCAGAAGATCCTCATCCTGGGTGCCGGCGCCGCCGGCACAGCCGCCGCCCGCGTCCTCGCGGGCACGGACACGGTGACCGTCACCCTGATCGGGCGCACCGGCGAAACCCCCTACAACCGCACCCTGGTCAACAAGGGCGTCGCCGTGGGGCTGCTCACCCCCGAGCAAGCCGCCATCCCCGGTGTCGCCGCCGAGGCGGACACAGCGGTGGACGTGGACCCGGAGAACAAGACCGTCCGGTTCGCGTCCGGCCGCGTCGAGCACTACGACGCCCTCATCCTCGCCACCGGCAGCACCCCGCGGCTCCTGGAGGACACCATCCCCGGTGCCACCACGGGAACAGCTCGGATCACCACGCTGCATTCCCTGGAAGACGCGATCACCGTCCGCGACCTGATCGCCGGGCTCGGGCGGCCCGCACAGGTCGTGATCTCCGGGGCCGGGCTGGTCGCCGCGGAGACCGCGACACTGCTGCGCGAACGCGGCCACCAGGTCACCCTCCTCACCCGCGACACCACCCCGGGCGTCCGGGTATTCGGCGCCGAGCTCGCGGAACGCCTCAACGACGCCCACCACGCGAATCTGGACACCGCGTTCGGCCGCACTCTCACCGGGGTACAGGAGAGCGGTGACCGGCTCGAGCTGACCCTCGACGACGGCACCGCCCTGCCCGCCGACCTCCTCCTCATCGCCCACGGCACCACCCCCACCGCACCATCCCCGTGGGACGGACCCGTGCCGGTCGACGAGAGCCTGCGCACCGCGGCCGCGCACGTCTACGCCGCCGGCGGCGTCGCCGTGCACGATGACCCCGCCCTCGGGGCGTGGCGGATCGATCACTGGTCCGACGCGGCCGCGCAGGGCGAGCACGCCGCCCGCACCCTGCTCGCCGATCTCGGCGCGGGGGAGCAGCCCGGCAGCTACCAGCCTCGCGCCCCGTTCACCGCCACAGTCCACGGCGCGATGATCGCCGGCGCCGGACTGACCGACACCCGCACCGACACCCGCATCGACAGCTCCGAGCCGCTGGTGGTCATCCGCCAGCACGGCCCGGTCCCCGTCGGTGTCCTCGGCTTGGACGCCGCCCCCGCCGTCTTCGGCTGGATGCCCAAGCTGCACACCCCGACCGGCCCCGACGCGGAGGCCCTCGCCTCCACCGGGACCGGCACGGCAGACTCGAAATAACCGCTAGGCACAGGGAAGTGAACTGATGACCGACCCGCACGCACACCACACCAACCACCCCACCGGCAAGGCCGCCACCGCCACCGGCGAGCACGGCGACCACACCCCGGAGCCGCCCACGCAGCACGACACCCACACCGGGCACGACGTGCAGCCCAGCCACGGCCAGCACGCCGGCGGCCAGATGGACCACTCCGGCCACGGCGGAGGCCATGGCGGGCACGCCGGGCACGGCGACCACGTCGGCCAGTTCCGGCGGCTGTTCTGGATCAACCTGATCATCGCCGTCCCCGTGGTGGCGTTCTCCCCGATGTTCGCGATGATCCTCGGCTACGAGGTCCCCGGCTGGGCCCGGTTCATCGCCCCGGTGCTCGGCACCGTCATGTACGTGTGGGGCGGGTGGCCGTTCCTGACCGGCGCGGTCAGCGAGCTGCGCTCGCGCAAGCCCGGGATGATGCTGCTGATCGGCCTGGCGATCACGGTCGCGTTCTTCGCGTCCTGGGGCGCCACGCTGGGGCTGCTGCACCACGAGCTCGAGTTCTGGTGGGAGCTGGCGCTGCTGATCGTGATCATGCTGCTCGGTCACTGGATCGAGATGCGCTCCCTCGCCCAGACCAGCTCCGCCCTCGACACCCTGGCCGCGCTGCTGCCCGATGAGGCCGAGCGAGTCGAAGGAGACCAGATCGTCAAGGTCTCACCCGCCGACCTGGCCGTCGGGGATGTCGTCGTGGTCCGCCCCGGCGGCAGCGTCCCCGCCGACGGGAAGATCGTCGACGGCCGCGCCGACATGGACGAGTCCATGGTCACCGGCGAATCCCGCCCGGTCGCCCGCGGCACCGGCGACCCGGTCACCGCCGGCACCGTCGCCACCGACTCCGGGCTGCGCGTGGAGGTCACCGCCACCGGCGACGAGACCACCCTCGCCGGCATCCAGCGGCTGGTCACCGAGGCGCAGAACTCCTCCTCCCGTGCGCAGCGGATCGCGGACCGTGCCGCGGCCCTGCTGTTCTGGTTCGCACTGATCGCCGCCGCCATCACCGCGGTGGTGTGGACCCTCGTCGGCAACCCCGACGAAGCCGTGATCCGCACCATCACCGTCCTGGTCATCGCCTGCCCCCACGCGCTGGGCCTGGCGATCCCGCTGGTGGTCTCCATCGCCACCGAGCGCGCCGCCCGCGGCGGGGTGCTGGTCAAGGACCGGCTCGCGCTGGAGAGCATGCGCACCGTCGACACCGTCCTGTTCGATAAGACCGGCACCCTCACCAAGGGTGAGCCCACCGTCTCGGCGGTGGAGCCGATCGGTGACCTGGACGCTGACCAGGTGCTTGCGATCGCCGCGGCGGCCGAGGCCGACAGTGAGCACCCGCTCGCCAAGGCCATCGTCCGTGCCGCGCAGGAGAAGAACCTCACCCTGCCCAAGGCGACCGGGTTCAGCTCCTCACCGGCGGTGGGCGTCACCGCCACCGTCGACGGTGCGGAGATCCGCGTCGGCGGCCCCCGCCTGCTCGAGGAGGTCGGCGCCCGTGAGGTCGACCAGGCTGACAGCTGGCGTGGTGAGGGCGCAATCATCCTGCACGTCACCCGTGACGGGAAAGTCATCGGTGGGCTCAAGCTCGCCGACGAGATCCGTCCCGAGTCCCGCGAAGCCGTCGAGGCGCTGCACAAGCTCGGCGTGCAGGTGGTCATGATCACCGGCGACGCCGAAGCCGTCGCGAACGCCGTCGGCAGCGAGCTGGGCATCGACCGGGTGTTCGCGCACGTGCGCCCCGAGGACAAGTCCAGCAAGGTCGCCGAGCTGCAGAAGGAAGGCCGCAAGGTCGCCATGGTCGGAGACGGCGTCAACGACGCCCCCGCCCTCGCACAGGCCGACGTCGGCATCGCGATTGGCGCCGGCACGGACGTCGCGATCGCCTCCGCCGGAGTGATCCTCGCCAGCTCCGACCCCCGGTCGGTGCTGTCGGTGATCCAGCTCTCCCGCGCGGCGTACGGGAAGATGAAGCAGAATCTGTGGTGGGCTGCAGGCTACAACCTGATCTCCGTGCCGCTCGCCGCCGGCGTGCTCGCCCCGATCGGGTTCGTCCTTCCCATGTCGGTCGGCGCGATCCTGATGTCACTGTCCACCGTCGTGGTCGCCCTGAACGCGCAGCTACTGCGCCGAATCGACCTCACACCCGAAGCGAGCACCCGCGCGGTCCTCGACCGCTGACCGAAGGAACCGGCCATGTCCACACCCACCGTCGACACGACGCACACCACTCACGGGTACATCACCGACAAAGACAAGTACCTGAACCGGCTCAAGCGCATCGAGGGTCAGGCGCGCGGGATCTCGAAGATGGTCGATGACGAGAAGTACTGCATCGACATCCTCACCCAGATCAGCGCTCTCACCAGCGCCCTGCAGGCCGTCGCGATCGGGCTGCTCGACGATCACCTCAAGCACTGTGTGATCGACGCAGCACGGATGGACGGCGACCAGGCCGAGCAAAAGATCAAGGAAGCCAGCGACGCGATCGCCCGTCTGGTCCGGTCCTAACCCGGACCAGACGGACGACCCGTCCGGCATCCCCCCGCCCCACGTCGGGGCGGAACCTGGTGCCTTGGCCGAGCGGCGAGGCAGCGGCCTGCAAAGCCGCCCAGACGGGTTCGACTCCCGTAGGCACCTCCACCCGTCACCGCAGCCGCCGTGCGGCCCCCGCTACTGGGGCAGCACGGTGATGCCGCTGGCGTCGACCACGACGACCCGGCCGTCCGCGTCGATCCCCACCGCCTGCGCCTGCTCGTGCACCGTGCCGGCCTCCCGCCACTGGTCCTCCCCGGACCCGAGCACCCAGATCCGGTCATCGGTGCCGACCCCGACCAGCCGCTTCCGATCCGGGGACGCTCCCAGCGTGTACAGCAGCGGCGCATCCGGCCACGCCGAGAACGACGCCCCCCGGTCCGTGCTCACGGTCACCCCGTCCGCGGTCGCCGCGACCACCCGGCCGCTGGCATCCGCGGTCAAACTCACCGCCGGCACCTGCGCGCCCGTCGGAGTCCAGGTGGCGCCGGCATCGACGCTGCGCAACAGGTCGGTGTCGTCGGTCGCCAACCCGTACACGGTGTCATCGGCGCCCGCGGTGAGCGCATGGAAGTCTTTCTCCCCGGTGAACGCGACGGGTTCCCAGTTCGCGCCGCCGTCGACACTGCGGATCACTCCCAGATTCGGTGCTCCCCACTCTTCGGGGGTCTGCGGGCCCGGGTGCCCGGACGCGATCAGGCCCTGCGACGTCGCCGTCAACCCCATCGCGTCGAAGTCGGCGGTACTGACCCGGCCGCCGAGCTCACCCGATTCGGACACCTCGTAGATGCCCTCGTGGGTGCCCAGCAGCAGCTGCCCCGTCTCCGGGTCCACGACCACCGCGTGCACATGCGTGGACAACGCGGTGTGTTCTTCCCCTGTCGACGCGGGCGTGCTCGCGCACCCCGCCAACACGACAGGCACGGACATGACGGCGGCGATCACGGCCGCCGCCTTGAAACGGACGCGCATATGCACCCTCCACGATCAGGGTGGGGCGCCACCATCGGTGACGCCCCACCGGGGTGCCTCAGAGCTGAGCGAGCAGATCTTCCATGGTGGTGATCTCCGCGGACTGCGTGTCCACCACCGCCTGGGCCAGTTCCTTCGCGTCCGGGTTCTTCCCGTCGGCCAGCTCGGTCTCGGCCATCTCGATCGCGCCCTTGTGGTGCTCGATCATCTGCTCGAGGAACATCCGGGCAGCGTCGGCGCCGGTCGCGGCCTCCAGCTGCGCCATGTCCTCCTCGGACATCATCCCGCCGCCGTGGTCCACGTCGCCCATGTCCATATCGTCGGCGGACATGCCCCAGTCATCGAGCCAGCCCTGCATCGTGTCGATCTCCGGCTGCTGCGCATCCTTGATCTGCTGCGCCAGATCCAGCACCTGCTGGTCGACGTCGCTCTTGGCGAGGATCATGTCGCTCATCTCCACCGCCTGCTGGTGGTGGGGGATCATCATCATCGCGAACATCGAATCGGCCATGTTGAAGTCCGCCTCTGCGGACTCCGATGGCGCCGACGAGGACCCGCCGCCGTGATCCATGCCCGGCATCGAGTCGCCGCTGCCGGCGCACCCAGCGAGGAACAGGGCCGTCGCCAGCGGAACGGCGACGAGTGCTGCGGTGCGGAGCTTCTTCTTCATCATCATCAATCAGTCCTTCTCTTGGGTGTACGTGAACGCCCGCGAACGGGCACGGCAACAAACCCCACCGGACGGCGGGGTCCGGCGCGTTCACGTCCGACTGATCGACAACTCCCGCAGTGAAGGCGGGCGGCTCGGAGCCGGCCGCGCTACGAACATCACCGGCCACCATGTGGCCCGTTCCTGCGGTGTCCCGCGGATCAGCCGAGGGAGCAGGAGGAGCAGCACCGTCGCCAGCAGCGCCAGCACGCACATCACCATCAGCGCGTCGTGACCGCCCTCCGGGCTGCACGTCACACACCCGTGCCCCGCGTCGTCCACCGGGGCAGTGGCTGCGCCGTGATGACCCTCGGGAACGGTGGCGCCGGTCATCTCCGCCGTCGACGACATCGCCGGCGCGTGGGAGGAGGCCAGGGTGTGCATGCCCATCAGCCCGACGATGATCGCGGCCGCGAAGCACACCAGGAGCAGCCACCGCGTCGAACGCGGCAGCCGGGTACGCAGCGCGGACAGGAGGAGCCAGGGGCACGAGCAGGCACACCACCAATCGTGGGTACCCTGCGGGGGTAGGCTATACGGGTCTGAGCCTCCTTCGCACCGACCGGCTCGGCGAAAAGGAGCGCCATGCTGATCCAACCCATCGACTACTTCCTGGTCGGCTGGTTCGTCCTTGTAGCCATCAGTACCCTTTGGGTCGGCGTCGACCAGTTCCGAAGCAACCCCGAGCCCACCGTGATGAAGTGGGGCTTTATCCTCGTCACCCTCTACCTCGGACCCATCGGTGCGCTCCTATATGTCCTGGCGGACAAGGAGCCACGGCCGGGGGAGCACGAAGAGTTCACAAAGCCCCTCTGGAAGCAGGGCATCGGATCGACCATTCACTGCGTGGCCGGAGACGCGACGGGAATCATCGCCGCCGCGGTGATCGTCTCTACCCTGGGCCTGCCGATGTGGCTCGATCTGATCATCGAGTACATCGCCGGATTCGCTTTCGGGCTCTTCATCTTCCAGGCCCTGTTCATGAAGAACATGATGGGAGGCACCTACTGGCAGAACGTGCGCCGCTCGTTCCTGCCGGAATTCATCAGCATGAACTTCATGATGGCCGGGATGGCGCCGGTGATGTCGCTGCTGATGATGGGGCGGGACATGCGGGCCATGGTCCCCACTGAACTCATCTTCTGGGCCGTGATGTCCGTCGGTGTTGCCGCCGGCTTTGCGCTGGCCTACCCCTCCAACGTGTGGATGGTGAAGAAGGGCATCAAGCACGGACTGATGACTCAGCGCAAGGAGCCGGCCACCGATCCGCAGCCTGAACACGCCGGGCACGCGGCGATGGCCGCCGGATCCGGAGCGGGGCATGACGATGCGCAACAGCCATCCGAGCATGAGCAGCATCAGCCCAATGGGGCAAGCAAGGTCACTGTGCCGCAGCTGACCGTCGTTGCCTCGTTCGCGACGATCGCACTGATCGTGGGCATGGTCGCCCCCGCCAACGCGGTCAACATGACCCTCAGCGCCGAAGACGTCGGAGGTCTGATCATGCCGCCGGGCATGATCATGACCCGCGACACTCCCGCCGAGGCGATGGAGGACATGGCTGCGGTCGATCCGCGGGACGTCACCAGCGCCTACGACGTGGACACCCGTGGTGACGAGGTCCTCGAGCCTTCCCGGATCGAGGATGGCGTGAAGATCTACGAGCTCACTGTCTCCCTGATCCGATGGGAGATCCTCCCTGGTGTTGCCGTCGACGCATACGCGTACAACGGGCAGGTGCCCGGGCCCCGGCTGAACTTCACCCAAGGCGACCGGATCCGCATCGACGTCACCAACAAGCTCGGCGAAACCACCACTGTGCACTGGCACGGCCTGGACGTCCCCAACGAGATGGACGGCCCTGCCGGCATCACCCAGGACCCGATCGAGCCCGGTGACACGTACAGCTACGAGTACACCGTCAAGCAGTGGGGCACCTTCTTCTACCACTCCCACGACCACGCCGACCGGCAGCAATCCCTTGGCCTCTACGGGGCCCTCATCATCGACCCGGCCGACCCGTCCCAGCAGCCACCAGCAGATCACGATTACACGATCCAGCTGCAGGAATGGCTCAACCGAGAAGGCCTGACCTATCCGGCGATGCCGATGGAAGGAGGGATGCCGAACTACTTCACCATCAACGGCAAGGCGTACCCGGCCACCGAAACCATCGACATGAAAGTTGGCGAGACCCTCAGGGTCCGCTTCATCGGCTCGAACACCGTCGGCATCCACCCGATGCACATCCACGGCGGCCCGTTCACCGTCGTCGCCCGCGACGGTGAATCCCTCGCCGAAGACCAACAATTCAAAGCCGACACCATCAACATCGGGCCCGGTCAACGCTACGACGTGATCTGGGAGGCGCTGGAGCCCGGCAAGTGGCTCATCCACTGCCACATCAACCACCACACGACCAACAACAACGTCGAGACCGACGGCGCCGGCGGGCTCACGATGATCATCAACGTCACCGAGTAGACCCTACTGATGACCTATGTGATCGCACTGCCCTGCGTGGACGTCACCGACCGCGCCTGTCTGGACGAGTGCCCGGTGGACTGCATCTACGAGGGCGACCGGATGCTCTACATCCATCCCGACGAATGCGTCGACTGCGGTGCCTGCGAGCCCGTCTGCCCGGTCGAAGCGATCTACTACGAAGATGACCTCCCCGACGAGTGGGCCGACTACTACACCGTCAACGTCGAGTTCTTCACCGAGCTCGGTTCACCCGGCGGTGCCGCCAAGACCGGTGTTCTCGGTCTCGACCACCCCACTGTCGCTGCCCTCCCGCTGCAGCACCCGCGCGGCCTCGACTGACCCACCCCACCCCGAAGGACACCCATGACCGCCACCCTGCTCATCCTCGGCGCCGGACCCGGCACCGGCCGCGCCCTCGCACACACCTACGCCGCCGAAGGCTGGAACGTCGCCCTCGTCGCCCGCCGATCCGACCCGCTCACCGCTCTGGCCGACAGCATCCGCCGCAACGGCGGCGAGATCGCCGCGTTCCCCGCCGACATCACAAACCCGCACGAGCTGCGCACGGTCATCGACCAGGTGCGCGAGCGGCTCGGGCGGATCGACGCGATCGCCTTCACCGCGGCCTCCGACGACGGATTCGTCCCGGCGGCAGATCTCACCAGCGAACAGGCCCGCACCTTCGCGGACCTGTTCCTCTACCCGCTGATCACCACCGTTCAACTCACCCTGGCGGACCTCCGAGGTAGCGAGCACGGTGCGATCTTCTACGTCAACGGCGCCAGCGCCCTGGGCGCACCCGCCGGGATGAGTGGTCCCGCCCCGGCGATGGCCGCCGCCCGCAACTACCTCGCTACCCTGCGCGATGAGCTCGCCGGCGATGTGTTCGTCGGGGCAACCTTCGTCGCCGCGATGATCGAGGGCAGCGCCGCCGCGGACGCCGCCGCCGAATGGAACGCGGACGGCAGCTTCCCCAGCATCGACGCCGCCCAGATCGCCGGCTCCATCTGGGACCGGCATCAGCACGGCGGGGCCTTCGAGACACTGCTCCCGTGAGCTGCTAGCCGCGCTCAGCGGTGCCGGACCAGGGCCGACTCGTCCTCGGTGAGGTGCGCGGTCTCGACCTGGAAGGTCGAGTGCTGGATCGACACCGGGAAGTGCCCGGCCACGCATTCGCGGACCTCGTGCAACACCTCTGCGGCATGCCCATCGGTGAAGCACTCGTCCTCGACCACGATGTGGGCGGTCAGGGTGGGCAGGCCCGTCGCGACCGTCGACGCGTGCAGGTCGTGTACGTCGGTGACGTGCTTGAGCTCGAGGATATGCCGGCGCACCTCGTCCAAGTCGAGCCCGGCGGGGGTGAACTCCATGAGCACCCGGGTGGTGTCACGCATCAGGATGATCGCGCGCGGCACGATCAGCCCGGCGATCAGGAGGCCCGCTATCGCGTCGGCCTGCTGGAAGCCGGTCGTGGCGATCACGATCGCGGCCACGATCACTCCGAGGGAGCCGAGTGCATCGTTGATCACCTCCAGGAACGCGGCACGCATGTTGAAGTTCGCGCCGCGGCTCGACGACAAGATCACGATCGCCACGACATTCGCGGCCAGTCCCACGATGCCGAACACGAGCATCTCGCCGGCGGCGACCTCCGGCGGCTCGAACAGACGCCGGATGCCCTCGATGGCGGCGTAGGTGCCGACCACCAGCAGCAGCGCGGCCTGTCCGAGCGCGGCGATCACCTCGATCCGCCGGAACCCCCAGGTCCGCTTCGGGTTGGCCGGCCGCAGCATCAAGGTCGCGGCGATCAGCGCGACCAGCAGTCCGGATGCGTCGGTGATCGCGTGGGCGGTGTCCGTCAGCAGCGCCAGGCTGCCGGTGACGACAGACCCGATCGCCTGCGCGACCACGATCGTCGTCGTCAGACCAAACGCGATCCACAGACGTGCCCGGTGATCCCCAGGCGCTCCCGCCTCGCTCGCCGGCGCACCGTGATTGTGACCCGCACCCATGTCCTGCTCCCTCACTTGGTCAGTGACCAACACTCTTGGTCGGTGACCAAGCTACTACAATGTTGGTCACTGACCAACCCCGAGGAGAACCCTGTGGCCGACCGACTGTCCCGCCGCGACGTCATCCACGCCGCCCTGCTCCTGCTCGATCGCGACGGAGCGGACGCCATCACCCTCCGGGGGATCGCCCGACACCTCGACGTCCACCTCAACTCGGTGTCACTGCAGGTGGGAAGCAAGGCGCGCCTGCTCGACCTGATGGCCGACGCCATCCTCGGCGAGCTCTCCTTCGACGACCTCCCGCACCCGCCGATCGACCGGGTCAAGGAGATCTTCCGCCGCTACCGTCAGGTCCTGCTGAACCACCGCGACGGCGCGCACCTCGTCTCGGGCACGCGGGTCTCCGAGACCAACACCCTGCGCCTGGGGGAGGCGGTGATCGCCGCGCTGCTCGATGCCGGCGTCGACCCCGACCTCGCGGTCACCACCTTCTGGAGTCTCAACTACCTCGTGGTCGGCCTCGTCCACGAAGAGCAGACCACCCCTGAGGACGGCGCCCACCGTTTCGAGCAGGAACTCGCCTCGCATTCGTTCCCCGCCCTGACCAGCGTCCACGATCTCTTCCTCGGCGACAACGTCGCCGCGCACCTCGAATTCGGCATGGATGCTCTGCTGCATCGCGCGCGTCATCTCGACTGAGCATTCTCGTCAGCTGCCGGCCGCGCCCTCCATATGAAATAATCTGCGTATGGATGCAGATAACAAGACGTGCGGTCGCGACCCCGACAGCCTGTACGTCGAGCTCGCCGTCGAGGTCTTCACCATGCTCGCCGACGCCACCCGCGTGCGGATCATCCTCGCGCTGGACGGGGCGGGGGAGCTGTCCGTGAACCACATCGCCGACATCGTCGACAAGTCCCCGGCCGCCGTCTCCCAGCACCTGGCCAAGCTGCGCCTGGCCCGCATGGTCACCACCCGGCAAGACGGCACCCGCGTCTTCTACGCCCTCGCCGACGAACACGCCCGCCAGCTCGTCACGGACGCGATCTTCCAAGCAGAGCACTCCCTTGGCGGCACCGTCCCGCACCACCACACCGAAGCCGACACCACCCGACCCGGGCCGTCATGATCACCGTCCTCCGCAACGGCACGTACCGGGCGCTGTTCTTCGCCCAGGTCATCGCCCTGGTCGGCACCGGGCTGCTCACCGTCGCCCTCGGACTGCTCGCGTTCCAGATCGCCGGCGACGCCGCCGGATCGGTGCTCGGCACCGCGCTGACGATCAAGATGGTCGCCTACGTCGGCGTCGCACCCCTGGTCGCAGCGCTCGTGGACCGGCTCCCCAAAAAGGCCGTCCTGGTCGGCGCCGACGCGGTCCGACTCGCGATCGCGCTCACCCTGCCCTTCGTCCAGGACACCTGGCAGATCTACCTGCTCGTGTTCGTGCTGCAATCCGCGTCTGCGACCTTCACCCCCGCGTTCCAATCGCTCATCCCGAGCGTGCTGCCCGACCTCCAGCAGTACACCCGTGCGCTCGCGCTCTCCCGCCTCGCCTACGACCTGGACTCGATCCTCAGCCCTGTCATCGCCGCAGCCCTGCTCACCGTGATCAGCTACAACAACCTGTTCATCGGCACCGCGCTCGGTTTCGCAGCCTCCGCCACCCTCGTCCTCATCGCCCGCCTCCCCGCTCACGTCCCGGAGGCGATCACCGGTACCTTCTGGGAACGGCTGCCCACCGGCCTGCGCGTCTTCGCCCGCACCCCCAGCCTCCGCTTCCTGATGGCCGCTAACATCGTCGTCGCAGCCGGCACCGCGATTGTCCTGGTCAACTCCGTCGTCTACGCCAAGGGCGTGTTCGGCCTCGATGACTCCGCGCTCGCCCTCGCGCTCGGCGCGTACGGTGTCGGGTCCCTCGTCGTCGCGCTGAACGTCCCCTGGATCGTGGACAGAATCGGAGTGCTCCGCACCATGAGCATCGGTGCTTGGCTCCTCGTCGCCGCCATGGGCGCCGCTGTCGCCATGACGGTCGTCGCGGTATCGACGGGGGAGGGGTGGTGGGCGCTGCTCGCCACCTGGGCGCTCCTCGGAGCCAGCACATCACTGATCAATACCCCCTCGTCGCGGCTTCTCGCCGACGCATCCACCCCCGCCAACCGCAACCTGGTCTACACCGCTCAGTTCGCCCTGTCCCACGGCTGCTTTCTGATCAGCTACCCGATCGCCGGATGGCTCGGCGCCATCGGCCTGCCGATCGCCGCCATCGCGCTCCTCGGACTCGCGATCCTTGGCGCGATCGCCGTCACCGTCCTCCACAGAACCGCCCTTTCCGCCGCGCACATAGACGAGGCGGTAGTGCAGCGGAGGCTCTAAATGGCCTTGATCGAGGTGGTCCTCGAGGCTTATTGCGACTGAGAACTACTGGGCCGGGGTTGGACATCTTGTAGCGGATTACAGCGACAACGACGACAAGGAATTGGGTAGATGACCACTTACGACCGGGCGGCGGCGAGCGACGACGGCGACCTGAGCCCGATAAAGCTCGCGGAGGTGTGCGAGGCGCTCATCGCCGCATGGCACGAGGATTCGGCTCAGTCCGGTGCCGGCGCAGCACCGGACTCGGCATCCGCGCTCGACGCCCGTGCGATCGTGCAGGCGTTCCCGGAGAACCGGCCGCGGAACCTCGAGTACGCCCATGGCCAGATGGCGGGCAACCTGGTCAACGCGATCGTGCTGCAGCTGCGGTCCGTGGTGACGTTGCTGCGCGCTGAGCCGATGATTCCTCTGGGTGTTTGGCCGCTGGTGAGATCGGAGCTCGAGTACGCCGGTCGAGTCGCGTGGCTGCTTGAGCCGCTCCCGGAGGCGGAGGCGGGCACCCGCAGGGTCGCACGTGAAATGCTCGATCACCTGGCGGCGATACAGCGGCAGCGGTTCACAGCCGGCAAGTGGGACAAGCCCCGGGCGAAGCAGTTCAAGGGCAAGCGCGACGAGCTCCTCGCCCGCATCCGTGAGCTCTTCGACGACGTCGACACTCCTCTGGACAACCCGCAGCAGATTGACGAGTGGCGGATCGGCGGCGAGCCGATGCTGCCCCTGGGCAAGTCGATCGGTCTCTTTCTCGAGCTCCACATGACCGGGGCCGCAGCGCTGTACGACGTGCTCTCCGACAACACGCACCCCTCGGTGATCTCGCTCGCCTTCCAGTCCACAACGAGGGATGAAGACGGGATCACGTCAACCGACTACCCCGCGATCCCGCGGGTGATCAACTTCCAGGTGAGGCTGGGGTGCCTCTTCGCCTACAACGCCGCGCTGCTGATCCTGCGTTACTTCGGGTACTCGTCGCCGGCGTTGGATCAGTGGGCGGCGGCCGCGCCGGCTCGGTGGTTCTCCGGGTCGTGAGTGTCTGGCCGCACAGTGGGTGGGCCTCGTCGACGAGGACAGGGACGCTTCACGGTTCGGGAGCCGCGCGGCCGATATTTCTTAGTGAAGGTGCTCACGATCGAACGGGAGAGCGACATGGACGAGTACGTGGTGATGCAGGCGAGGAAAGAGCCCTCGCGGGTGGCGTGTTGGGAGGAGGACAGGGCCGGGGTGACGCACGGAACGCTCGTGATGCGGTGGATCGACGACCAGGATCTCTACCTCGAGCACGTCGAGGTCGATGAGGCTTGGCGCGGGAAGGGTGTAGCGACGCGACTGCTCGATATGGCGCTGGCGACGTACCGGCTCTCCGGCGAGCAGCTGACCGTTCGCACTCACTCGGCGACCGGGGAGATGGATGCCCTGCTGGCGTCGGCGCGACGTCGGCACCCGGAGTTCCGGTTTATCGCGATCGGCGACGACGACGACGAGTAATCCGCGTCTGCAGGCAAAGAGAAAGGGCACCCGTCCGGAGCCAACTCAGATGCGGATTGTCAGATACACAACTGGGAGGGCGGCACCACTGCGAACAGAGGATGCTCTACGGACGGGTGCCCAGGCCTCGATGCTACCGGGTGGGCGTCGAGGGGATCAGGCGGAGATCGCCAGGGTGGCGTCGGCGGGCTGCAGCGCGAGGATGCGCTGCGCCTTGGTCTCTTCGATCTCGCGGGGGAGTTCGCCCTTGCGTGCGCCCGAGCGTCCGTAGAGCAGGATCTTCACCCCGGTCTTGGACACGCCCGCCTTCTCCGCGATGCCCAGGACGGTCATGCCGCCGGCCATCAGCTGACGGACGTGCTCGCGGACGGGTTCGGCGGGGACGCGAGGAGCTTGCTCGCCGATGCCGGCTTCGCGGCGCCGGCGGCGCTCTTCGGCGAGGGAGGCGTCGGCGCAGGAGATCTCTGCGGGGCAGGTCTCCCGGTCTTTGCATCCCAGCTGATACCCGTAGGCGGTGCCGTGGTGCTCGAGGGGGATGCTTTCGGCGCGGCGCTGTTGCATCCAGATCCGGTGATACTCGCGGCCCGCTTCGATGCACTCGGGACGGTCGCAGCCGCGAGCTCGGCAGGCGTTCGTGCCGTGCGGCTGCAGCTGACGGGGTTTGCTGATGCGAGGCGCACGAGGCGGCCGCGGTGCGCGGGGCTTGGCCGGTGCCGGAGGCTTCTGCTGGTCGACCTGCGCGAGCGTGTCGGTCGCCGCTTGGTGCTGGATGGTGGCGGCGTGCAGCGCGTTCTCGATCGCGCCGCTAACAGACAGGCCGGTGCCGGAGGCGATCGTCGCGGTCTTGAGTGTCGAGGCCGCGGCTTTCAGGTGAGCGCGGGCCGCGTCCCGTCGCTCCTGCCACTGGGCGAGCTCTGCGACGTGACGATCGAGGTCGCGTCGGTACTGGGCGAGATCCTCCCGACGCTGCGCCTGCATGTCTGCCGGCAGCTGCGCGATCGCCTCGGTCGCCTCGGCGAGCCACTTGTGCCCGGGGTGGGGGCGCTGCGGCCGGGATGTGCGAGCGGGCTGCTGTGCGGCGGCCGGCTTCGGCCGGGGCGACGTCGTGGTTCCCGCGGCGCGAGGCCGGGTCGCCGTCTTCGTTCGCGCCGCCGCCTTCGGCTGTGCAGCTGCTCGTCGTGCCTTGCGGGCGGCGATCTGGTCGCGGTGGCGGATGCTCTCTTTCTCGGCGGCGTCGCGCTCGAGGATCTCGGCCAGCGGCACGCCGGCGTCGATGAGCTTGGCGAAGGTGAAGTCGCCGCAGTAGCGGCTGTGCACCTCACGGCAGGGCAGGACGGCCGGGCACGCCGCGGTGCGGCAGCCGAGACGATAGCCGTCCGGGGTTCCGTGCGGAAAGGTGTCGGTGAGGAGATCGAGGGTCGACATCGGTGGTGTCCTCTCAGTGCAGGTCGTGCTCGATGAGCAGGCCGAGGGCGTCGGCGATGGTCCGCAGTCGGTAGCCGCGCCGGCCGTGCTCGACGTGGCCGAAGATGTTGATGAACTCGAGCTCGCCGCTGGCGTCGTCGAGGTAGGCGATGGTGTGGACGTCGGCGGCGTCGAGGTACTGCCAGCCGTATCGGTCGGCAGGGGTGTCGACCCGCGACTGAATCCACCGGACGATGACCGCCCCGAGTGGGCCGTCCGCGTTGGCGCGGGGGGAGTGGGGCGCGTTGGGGACCATGGCGTCGACACCGCGGGGGCCGAGCTCGCCGGGCAGCAGGTCGAAGCTGTCGGGGTCGAGATCAGCGAACAGGTCGGTGTAGTTGGTGCCGGTCTCGTCGCTGATGCGCCGGAGGGTGAGGCTCATGTCGGTCTCCTGGGTTATCGAGTGCTCGGGCAGCGGGTCAGCGCCTCGTCGAGGGCGCTGAGGTCGGCTGCGGAGATCTCGAGGGCGTAGGTGTCGGTGACCTCGAGGTAGCGGGTTGCGTAGGTGCAGGCCGCGGCGCCGGTGGGCAGCCATTCACTCGGGGTGCTGTCTCCCTTCACCTGGTTGGCGGTGGTGGCCTGCAGGTCGGCGGGATCGTTCGCGAACTGCGTGCGCTGCTCGGTCGTCCAGCTGGCGGCGCCGGATGACCAGGCGACCGCGAGAGGGAAGATGTGGTCGATCTGCACGGGCTGGTAGCCCTCGTTGACACGGGTGAAGGTGACCGTCTCCCCGGTGAATGGGTCGTGCAGGATGCCGGTGAGCACGACGCAGTCGTTGGTTCCGGGCTTGTGGACGACGTCGACGAGATCGCGTCCGAGGATGTCGTTGCGGGTGTCGCAGCCGTTGCGGTCGACGTCGGCCCAGCGAGGGCCGAACTCCTCCCGCGAGTACTCCTCGGCCGCGGCAGACATTGGGGAGGACTGTGCGGTTGTCGAAGTCGCCGTGGGGAGCGTGACGGGGGAGAGGCTGTCGCCGGCGTGCGGGGCCGGCCACAGCAGCAGCGCGGCGGCCGCGGCGATGCCGACGACGCCGGCGGCTGCGCCTGCGGTGCGGGTGAGCTTCATTGGGTGACCTCCCGGGTCTCACTGCATATAGGCCGGTTCCCCGGCCGTTCGCGGACGGCGAGGGTGGAGCGGCCGCGGGCCGGGGCCTGTGCCGGCCGGCTCGCGGTCGCGTGTCACTCGGGAGAGTGCTCGCCGTGTCGACGAGAACTCCCCGTCGACCTAAGTTGTGTATCTGACATGCACAACACTAGTCGGATGAGCGCGCGGGGTCAAGCCCCGATCGACGGGATGTGCTGCAGGAGATCGCGGGCAGCTTTGGGGTAGGGCGTCCGCTCGAGCGCGATCAGCTGCCGGCGCCGTTGGCGAGCGTTGCCGAGCGCCCAGGCGTAGCGGTGGTTGCCGGGGTGGCGGATCTTCTGCGTCCCGATCTCCTCGAGCGCTGTGCGCAGCCAGCTGCGGGTGTCCTCGTGTGCTCGGCGGGCTCGTGCGCCGAGGGTCACCAGGTGGCGCTCTGCGGCTTCGCAGCCCTGCTCGCCGGTGCGGATCTTCGAGAGGGTGCGTTCGGGGAGGACGAGCCCGGCGGAGGGGACGTAGTTGATCGTGCGGGCGGTGGAGCGGCCGAGGCTGACGGCGTTGGTGGCCTGGTAGATCACCCCGACGTGGCCGGGGGTGATCGTCTCGACGCGGGTGACCGATTGGCCGTCCTCATCGACGTCGGCGATCGCGCGCTGCCGCTGCAGAGGATCGGCGAAGGTGACCACCCCGCGGAGGCTGGCCGCGGCAGCCTGGCGCCAGACCTGCGCGAGGAACCAGGATTCGGCGTTCGCGGGCACGGCGTCGGTGAGCACGAAGCGGCCGAGCTCGAGCGATTCGGTGAACGGCTCGAGGTCGGGGAAGACGTTGGTGAGAACGGCTGCGCGCATGGGCACCGACAGGACGGCCACCCCGGTCAGAGGGCCGTCGTCGACGAGGGCCTCGTCGTCGGTGAACAGGCCCCACGCGAGGCGGGCGGCGGGGTAGGAAGCGCTGTAGTGGTGGCGGCACACGAACGCGCGCGCGAGTGCCTCGGGTATCGCCGCGACGGTGAACCGCCGGCGATCGAACCCGCCTTCGGAGGCGTGGCGCCAGGAGTGCCGGCCGAGCGTCCACCGCTGGCAGGCGGTGGACGTCGGCGACGCCGGCTGGGGCATCACGCGCTGAGGGTGCGGCGGATGCTGTCGACGATTGAGTCGTCGACGTCGACGAAGTCGCCCGAGGCATCGTCAAACCCGACGATCACGACGTCCCCGACGAGTGGGCGCTTCGCGATCGTGCTGGCGAGGAGGTTCATCGGCAGGCGCTGGATCAGCCCCTCCTCGTTGGCGATGAGATCGTGGCGATCGTCGAGGCTGACGGTCTCGATGTAGCCGCCGACCGCGCGCTGGTAGTCCTCGAGCTCACCGAACGCTGCGATCGCGAGTTCGCCGGTCGTCGTGATCAGCAGGCCCTTCGTGCCCGGCGCTTCGGCCGGCACCGTGTACGCGTGGTTGTGCGGGCAGTCCGCTGTGGTGGTGGCGACAGTGCAGGTCGTGCCGTCGCTGTGGGTGGCAATCCAGGCGGTGATGGTCATTGCATCCTCCGTATATGTTGTGTATCTGACATGCACAACACTAACAGGCGGGTATGACATCGGCAAGGGTCTGCTCGCTGCGGCGGGTGATTGACGGCGTGAGACGATGCCGCGGTGACCACCACTCAGCACATCGGCGCAGCGGGCGAGCTGCTCGTGCAGTACCGGCTTCTCAAGCTCGGCATCGACTCGGCGAGGATGACGACGGACTCGGGCATCGACCTGGTGGTCTACTCCTCGCTGCGCGCCGAGGCTGTCACCGTTCAGGTCAAGACCCAGACGGCCCCCTCTCCCTCGGGTGGCAAGGGGGCGTTGTCGGTCGGGTTCTACTTCCCGGATGATCTGCGCGCGGAGATCCTCGCGCTGGCGCTGTTGTCCACCGATCAGGTGTGGCTGTTCACCCGGGACGAGGCGCGCGAGCTTGCGCAGCAGCACAACGCGAAAGGCAACCGGCAGCTGTACTGGTACATGCAGCAGCGGCCGGCGCGAGGCGTCGGCCAGGCGCCGTTGCATGCCGGCGACGTCGAGCATCACCTGCTCGAGCGCCGCACGGCTGCTCTGTTCGGAGTGCCGGCGGCCGCGCCGGCGCCGGCGACCGATGAGGATCTCGCGTGAGCTCGCTCGCGCTGCCGGCCGCTTGGACGCGCGAAGGGCTGGAAGCTGCCGGTTTCACCGGGTTTGTGACCTTCGCCGAGATCCCGACCGTCGACATTCCTCCGCGGCCTGGGATCTATGTCGTGCTGCGCGCTGCGTCGACGCCGCCGACGATTCTCGAGGTCTCCGTCGCTCGCGCCGGGTCGGTGTACGCCGTCGACGACCTGCAGGGGCGCTGGATCACCGGGACGCCGGTTGTGTACATCGGCAAGGCCGACGCGAAGAGCGGCGGGCTGCGCACGAGACTGCGGCAGTACGCCCGTCGCGGTTCTAGCCACAAGGGCGGCCGGTCGATCTGGCAGTTGGCCGATCACGGCGATCTCTTGGTGGCGTGGGTGGAGACGCCCGGTCAGGTCGCCGAGGATGTCGAGATCGCCTATCGGGCCGCGTTCGCCGAGCAGTTCGGAGGGTGGCCGTTCGCGAACCGGCGCCGGTGAGGCGCCACGTTCACCACCCCCGGATGCGGTCTTCGACGTAACGGGCGAACGCTGCGCGCTGAGGGCCGGTGAGGTTGCGGGCGGCCTGTGTCAGCGCCTCGATGTGGTGCTCCATGTGGGCGGCGTGCTTCGCCGCTCTGTTGCTCGCGCCCGCGTCGGCCTTGGCTTGGTAGGCCGCTCGATCGGCAACCTGCCACCGGGTGAGGGTGTCGCGGTCGATCGTCTCGTCGAAACCGGTGATGCGGGGGGCTCGCGGCCCCTTGGAGTAGTACACGTTCGGGTCGTCGGCGGGGCCTTCGAGCGTGATGCGCTGCCCGATCTGTGCGCCGGTCACGAGGGCGGCCTTGTAGTACCGCGGCGATGCGTCGTCGTCGGCGTAGGCGTAGCCGATCTTGCCGGTGCTCAGCGGCCGGCGGCCCATGTACGTGACTTCGGATGATCGGGTGTCGCCGGGCTCTGTGGTGGTGCTCACGTCGGTCTCCTGGATCTCTCGTGGCCTATTCAGCGTCGGTACGGGCCGCTGGTCGCGAGCAGTCCGATCGGGGCAGCTGCGATCGGCGTGGGCCGACCGAGCGGTGAGCGGGTGGGCTGAGCGGGCCGGGCGGCGTTCTCGGCGGGGCCTTCGATCTCGAACCCGCATTCGCAGCTGTACAGGCCGACATCAGGGGCGTCGTCGGCGGGGATGTACATGACCTTCGGCTGGTCACAAATGAGACAGCGCATGCTGATCCTCCTTGATCTAGTTGTGTATCTGACATACAGAACAATATCAGATGGAGCGGACAAGAGGAAGCGGCTCTGGCGCATCCGTGATGTGGGGAGGTCTTCGCGAACGAAGACGAGGCGGAAGGGGCGGGGGCGGC
>Ga0209916_1000458_pt1 | contig 63564 bp, 59 predicted proteins | sample ThiBio_1000_plan_FD_183956 | JGI IMG/M metagenome (GOLD analysis project Ga0209916, IMG submission 183956) | Wastewater bioreactor microbial communities from Cape Town, South Africa - Thiocy_solids_2 (SPAdes) | ecosystem: Engineered > Bioreactor > Thiocyanate-remediating > Anaerobic-Aerobic ... | reverse complement strand
CCCGCATCCGTCAGGTTACGATAGGCTATGACAAGATCGGCAGGATGCATGTGTTCCCGTCCGCTGTTCTCGGACAGGCTCATTTCCAATGCTTCCTTGCGTTCGACCACACGGCAATCGACCTCGTAATCCTTCGGCAGCCGTCCATCGGCGATCAGCAGATTCAGCGCGGCTAGCCTGCGCCCACCGGCTACGACTTCATGCTTGCCCGTTTTCTTGCCCTTCTTCAACTGTGAAGTTACGACCAGATTGTGAATCAGCCCTTGGAATGCGATCAGGGCCGCCAGTTCCTCGATGCCGGTTCCCTGTTTCTTGCGGACATTCAAGGGTGAAATGACGAGGTTTTTTACCGGAATGCGGGTAATAGTGGTTTCAACGGTCTGGATGGTTTCGATGGTTTTCATTGGTTTGTCTCCTGTAGGTTTGAATAAAGGAAAGGGAAAAGCCGGTGCAGAGCTGCACCGGCATGACATCAGTACTCGTCAGGGAAAAGGAAAGTAGTCACGCTGCGGTCGGCCTCGGTGATGATCCAGAGCGTGTTTTCCCCGAAGCCCTTGCAGGGTTGGGTTTCGTCGATTGCATAGGCGGACAGGATGCGAAACCCGACCTCTACAGCCTCATTGTTGGTCTTTGCGTCCTCTTCGCATACGCAGCCCCAATCGCCCATCATGTGGCGTCTTAAACACTGCATCAGGTGCGCTTGGGGAACCAGACCCGCTACCGTGCTGGTTGCGACAACTTGTCCTACTGGAAACAAGGGCGGTGTGTAATACATGGCAATCTCCCGAAAAGTGAAAGTTCAAGAACCGAGAATCGAAAAAACTGATCCTCTCGCTCGGACTCTCCTCGCCTCGCCCCTGGGGGCGACGGGAGTGGGGAGACAGCCCTTGCTCTCACGGGCAAGGGTTGGGAATGGGTGGGGTGGAAAGACGGGCAAAAAGCGGGCTATGGCTTCCCGCTATTCGTTTATCCCCCCACAAGTCCCCCTCACGAAACGTTGGGGGGCGTTGTGGGGGGATTGAAGCGGGAAGCTACTCGGCCGTGCCGGCGCAAAGGGGGTTTAAGGAGAATTCAAGTGCGCCGCGGCCGCAAGGCTTTGCGGTTCACAGGCCCTGACAGGAAAGCAAAGCGGCTGGCATGGTCTGTGACAAGCGGCAAACGGAAGATGAGAAATTTTTGTGGAACGCGAAAATCTTACATGACCTCCGTTTCATTTATTCCTTGCTCGACCGATTGACTGTTAAGCTCTTAGGAATTTAAAACTGAAAAGAGGGAGAAAACTCATGAACAAGAATGAGCTTATCGAGACCATAGCTGCGAATACCGGCTCCAGCAAGGCTCAAGCCGCCCGGACCATAACGGCATTGACCGAAATCATCACAGAAGTCCTGCAGAAAGACGATTCCATTTCTCTGCCAGGATTTGGTACCTTCGAAGTACGCAGCCGCAGCGAGCGCACGGGCCGAAATCCCAAGACAGGCGAGCAATTGAAGATCGCCGCCTCCAAGGTGCCGGCATTCAAGCCGGGTGCCACGCTCAAGGCGGCAGTGAATGGGAAGGACGGGAAAGACTAACCTGAAGCAGCACTACCCTCGCTCCTGCCATAACCTTGCTTCCTTTCCCCTACGTCATCCTGGACCTAGCAGTAAATAATTTATTTGGATGCTGGCGCAGTGAAACAACGCTGCAACAAATCTGAGCAATCCCAGTAGACCGAGCTTAAACAAAAACTTAGTAAGCTTATCCACAATCCTATCCCCGGCCTATCCCCGGCAACAGGGGAAAACCTCATTGGATTAACTGAACATGAATGCAAGTCATTTGCGGCTTCAACACCAATTTGCAAACATTCTACTGAATTATGTTGATAACCGAGCAGATCAGTCTGAAAGACTTGTGGTATTGAAGGTGTGAGTGGAGCTACCAGGTCAGAATAGGGCTAACCCTTCCCCTCACCTGGCACATTCACTGGCCAAAGCATTTCTACCGTAGCTTTACCCGCCAGCCCGATCCATCGCATTGCATAAGCGCACTGGCATCGATTCAATTGGCGTCATCGGAACCAGGACGAGTTGCAAGACGCGCAAGCTCCATGAGTCCGGGCAAGGTGGAGGCAGACTTGAGGGCATTCTGACAAATCCCACAAACAACGGGATCGATCTTGTACCGGAATCCAGCAAACCTGATCTCGCACGCTTCGTCTGCAACTGATGGTGCAGGCTTGTTGTGCCGGAAATCCCACGGTGCGACAGGCGCTGGATCACTCCATAGTCCAATGCCCTTGAGACTGGCTGCCTTTTGAGCCTCGGCATAAAGCTGCCGATCAGCCAACTGCTGGTCTTTGTCATACTGTTTGTAGTGCCATGCCAATCCCGCCTTGATCTGCTCAAGGTTGACGTCCTTTCCATTCAGCAGCACTTTTCCCAGGATACGCTCATAGCGGTCGCGCCTGTGCCACTCCACGGCAATGGTCTTGCCAAACACCAGGGTGGCCAGGTTCTGCCGGGATACGGTGCCAAACGGTTGCTTGCGCTCGGGCGCATCGATGCCTATAAGTCTTACCTTGTGTTGCCGGTTTGATTTATCAAGAATGGTCAGGGTATCGCCATCCGCTATCTTGACGACTTTGCCACTCAGGATTTCTGCCTGGGCCAAGCAGGCGCATAAGATATAGATAACCAGGCCAATTATTAATCGGCTCGATCGAGTATAGGGGATCACGATCCCGGGTTTCCGAACTTAATTTTCACAGTTGGATGGGTGATTAGAACTTGAGTGGACTGACTGAGTACCTGCAAGGAAATGATGTAATAAGAAATTACAGATGACGCGCGGCTTCCATACGGTCGTGCAGGATCCGAATGAGGACAATACCATAGGATGTAACGCGAAAATAAATCATGTGCCGTCCAACATTGTAACGGCGATACCCCGGACGGATATGATCGCAGGCCGAAGCAATCATTGGCGCAGCTGCCAGCTCGGCAAAGGCTGCAGTCAGCATGTCAATGTAGTAGTTCGCCTGCTCCTCGCTCCATTGGCGGCAAGTGTAGAGCCAAATATCTTCCAGGTCATGCTCTGCCGCGGGAGAGAGGTGATATTCAGCCATGCCTGGCCAGCATTCTTTCCTTGAATGCAGCTGGGTCAAAAGGTTGCGGTTCGCCGCTGTTCTCGCCCTCGATCAGCGCGGCACGAATTCCTTCAATCTCCACGCTGCGTTCCTGTTCCCGCCGGATGAGATCGCGGATATATTCGCTGTCGTCGATGTAATGCCCTGCTTCAATCTGTGTCTTGATCCAGTCATCCTGCCTGTCGGTCAAGGTGATGGTTTTTTGTACAGTTCTCATACATCCTCCAGGGATATGATGCTTGATTTTTATCATATATCAGTGCGATGGAAAAGTTCATGCTCTCGAAGGAACCGGTAGAGCTTACAAGGAGCTGAGGGCGCTGAGAATTTAGCATTCTATTTTTTTTGTTTAAATTGCCAGGAAACTCAGAAGATGACCAGCGGTTTAATCACTCCCCTGACCTGGGATAAAGTGACCAGCCCGAAGTAGCGCCCATCGAACGATGTTCCGCTCACATCCGACATGAGCAGCAATTCAGAGTCTTTCAGGATGCAACCGGAAAACGGATAACGAGACAGTACCCTGCCTGCACTATCCACTTCCCGCGGTGCGCTTGCCACCAGCAGCTTTCCATTGACGGCAATCCCTCCATCTCCGGAAGATACCATATCGCCTTCGACACCCAGCACGCGCTTCATCATGTATCCATAACCACCCGGACAAAAACCCGCGCCGATGTACCCACGTTCACGTGCCTCGTCAAACAGCGCTGTCTGCGGCGGACAGAAAATCACATACTCCCCCTTCCCTACCGGCCCATCCGTCAGCTGGTAAACCCCGATCGGAATGCTTTTCGTCGTATTGATCTTAAGCCCCGCAAGAGAGCAGACGAGGCCCAGAGCAATCAGGCCGAACACAGCCATTAGAAGTCCACGCCTCATCCAAGCGGAAACTACCCCTGATCTCTTCAAGACACGCTTTCCAACTGGTCACTTGCCGAGGGTGCTGGCACTTCCGCCCTTTTCTGGAAGATGGCGTCCTGGAAGTAGAGCGGCTGGCGCCCATAGATCGCAGGGAATCCTGCAACGTAAATGATCATGTCGCCTGCACGCTCGATCACGTCGCTTCCATCTTTCATCCCCTTGACGGGGCCAGGCATGCGCAGGCATTCATCCACTGTCAACAAGGAGCGTTGCACCTCCTGCAGGGTGCGTGAGGTATGTTTATCCCCCTTCGTCACCTGCTCTTTGATGATTGTGGTCTGCCCCGTGAGCTTGGAAAGGTGTTCTGCAGTCTCTAACCGGTTGGGCGGGAAAGCGTTCTGGATATGACAGTTGGAGGTGATGGACTCATCCTGCCCGTAGCCGGTCCTGGAGGACTTGAGCTGGTTGATATCCTGGCAGACCAGATAACATTTGATGCCGTAGCCTGCGAGGAATGCCAGCGACTCCTGCAGGATTTCAAGCTTTCCCAGGCTCGGGAATTCGTCGAGCATCATCAGGAGCCGGTGTTTGTATACGGGCTTGGGTCGTCCTCCCTCGAATTCGATGCGATCCGCCAGCAGGCGCACGATCATGTTGAGCAGGATGCGGATCAAGGGCCGCAGCCTTGCCTTGTCGGTGGGACGCGTGACGATGTAGAGGCTGACGGGATCATCGTGGTGCATGAGGTCCCGTATCCTGAAATGGGAATCGGCGATGTTCCCATGCACCACGGGATCGCGATAGAGCGAGAGATAGGACTTCGCGGTGGACAGGACCGAACCGCCCTCCTCTTCCGGCCTGTCTATCATGTCGCGCCCGCTCGCATTCACGATGCGGCAGTTCGGCCCAACTGAGGGCGGCAGGGTGAACATTTCCATCCACAATTCCGCGATATCACGGTTGGGATCGGAGAGCAGGGAATCAAGGCTGGAGAGCGTGGGCATAGCCGTGCCATTGCTTCTGGCCTGATAGAGCGCGTGCAGGATGAGTCCCACCAGAAGCGCCTGAGCGGACTTCTGCCAATGGGATTCCAATCCCCGCCCATCCGGATCGACGATCAGGGTGGCAAGGTTCTGCACGTCGCCCACCTCATGCCCGGTCCCAAGGCGAATCTCTTCCAGCGGATTCCAGTGCGCGCCTCCCTCCACCGCGGCAGGCTCGAAGCGCAATACTCGGTTGCCGGCATGCTGTTTCCTCCACCCGGCGGTCAGCTCCCACAGTTCGCCCTTCAAATCGGTGATAACCGCGCTCTCTCCCCAGGAAAGAAGGGTCGGCACGATAAGTCCTACACCTTTGCCCGAGCGCGTGGGTGCATAGCAGAGCACATGCTCAGGTCCCCTATGCCGCAGGTAATACTGCCGCCCTCTTTTGTTTACCCACGCACCCACGTAAACCCCAGTGGAGCTGGACGAGGTTTCATTCTGCCCTCTCAATGCCTCCAGCCAGGAGCTGCGTGGCAGCAATCCCGCGGCAACGATATCCTTCTTCCCAGCCCAGCGTGCCGAGCCATGAAGATAAGAGGTAACAGGCTCCGCCAGACGTTTCTTGAGCACTAGAAGCAGGATCAGCCCCAGGGATGCAGTCATCAAGGCTATGCTTCCTGCCATGGAAAACTCGTTTTCGTAGCGGTCCGGCCATTGCCCCGCCCACTCCAGAATCTTCCAAGGCGCGTAGAGAAAGTTCTGATGTGCGCCCAGGGTGGCGTGATACTGGAATGCGTGCGCGAAGTACTGCGTGGCTGCAGCCAGGCTTGAAATGAGCACTAGGAGAAAAAGTGCCGCCATCAGGAATGGGCGGTTTGCCGTGTTTGCCCGAATTAGCAAACTGATGCCATTGTTCGGTCCCGGTTTCATCGCCGCATTCCTTTCGTTTCACCCCCCTGAACACGCCTGACCGACGCGCTCCCGCTGTCGAGCGCGATAACCTCACCCCGCTTCAATCCCGACACACACGCAATCACATCCACCTCTACCGGGATCACGGCAATTTCATCAATGTTCATCTTCGCGAGCAGCAGGAACTGCCCGTCGACCCTACGCCAGCCGGCATAGCGCACGTTCAGATTCGGCTTCATTTCCCCGAGGACATGCCTTGGGATGCTGGGGATTTTCTGCCGCTTCAATTCCCGCTCGGCGATATAGCGTCGTGCCGCCGCCTCGCCGGTGTTGCCGGATGCTTCAGATGCTGGCTCACGCCATGTCTTCGCTGCCTTCGCCTCTTCTGTCCTGCCCTGCTCTTCTTTCAATCTGGCCTGCATCGCCCCATCGAACCGGATATCGAGCCGCAACGCCTGAGCCGTGCTTAGGACGCGCTCCCTGAAAGCCACATCGCCCTTGATCGTAAGGGATCGCCCGAAGCGCTTCACCGCCATCGCAAGCGCTATTTCCAGCCCGTCCTGCCTGATTCCTTCCGAGACTTCGAGACGGTTGCCGCTGTCGCGGATGGCCGATTTCCCATTCGTATAAATAATTGTGCCCTGCTTTGTCACTCCATCGATCTTGATTCCGCTGCCAAAGATGCGATTCTGCTTCCCCTGCAGCGCCCTGCCTTGCTGCCTCTCTTCCTGCGCACCCAGCAGGGCATTGGCACGGCCAAAGGCAGTCCGATGCCGCTTCCTCAGGACAGCCAGCGCCTGTGCGTCATTCATGGCCGCGCGCTCGGCCAGCCAGTCGAACCAGGACAGGCTTCTCGCATGCGAGAATTTCTCCTCTTGCGCTGCCCTCTGTTGGATATGGATGGCTCCGATATCTTCGCGCAAAGCCGAGCCTGCCTGCTGGTAGAGCACGCGTTTCATGGACCTGTCGCAATCAAGCTGCCTGATCAAACTGCGCTTGATCCTGGCGCGATCCTTTGCCTGGGATACGAGGGAATGCTTCTGTGCGCGCAATTCCTGCCGGATCTGGGTGCGTGCGCCCCGTCTGCGCGCCTGATCCATGAGATAGGACTGGTAGAGTGCATCTGTACCGGAATCCCGCGATACCGGCCTCGTCTGGTAGCTGCGGATGGCTTTCATTTGCCGTTGTCCGTCAGGCTTGAATGGACCGAAGCGCTTCACAAGCTGCGGCATCGAGAAATCCCGGGCAATCGAACTTGCCTTGACTGTCCTTCCTTCTTCATCACGCACGATGAGCCCGTTGCCCCGCTCCTGCAGGATGAGACCATTCTGGGTCAGGCACCGATGCAATTCTCCCCAGTTTTTCGCCTGGCGAAGCTCGCCCAGGCACTCACGCTTGATCCAGCCAAGGAGGCTTTCCACTCCTGCCGCATATTCCATGTCCAGGGCGCGATTGCGGGCTCCAGGCGCGAGCGCTTCATGGTTGGTATGGATGAGCCCATGCAAGCGCTCCAGGCGCTCGCAGACAGCTCCTAGAGCCTTGTAATCGCAATAGGGATTGTGAATGGTGTGATGCTTCGGATGAATCTTGTTGATTGCCACATGAATGTGCAAATTGTCGGTGTCGCTGTGCACCGCGCTCACGCGCTGATGTTCCCTGAAACCCAGTGCGTTGCAGACTTCGTCCTCAATGCTGCACAGGGTCTCTTTTGCAGGCTTCTCACCTGCAGGAAACGAGATCAGGAGATGATAGGTCTTGTCGCTGCAGGCGCGCTGATTTTGCAGCTGGGTGGCTAGCACTTCCAGCACGGCGTCCTGCGCCTCCTGCTGATAGCAGTTTGTGACCCTGATTTCCCCGATGCGCACTGCTTTGTCCTGTCCATGGGTGATATAGGCCACAAGTTCGCGAAAGCTGCTACGTCGGGCCGATCGCATAGATATATGCTTGGCAATCATCACTCCCCTTCCCTCTTCCTCTATCGGGCCACGACCTGCTGCATAATCAACCGCATCGCTTCCTGGTTGCGTTCGATCTTGGAAAGGAGTATCCGCAATTCCTCTGCCCGAACACCCCGCAACCGCTCGTCGTTTGTGAGCCACAGCTTGAGCAATCCACCCAGCCGTCCGAGATCGCCGTTGATACGGGCCAAGTCCTCGATACGTTGATAGTCGAGCACGGTACGGACGTCATAACCCGCGCCCACGCGCAGCAGGAAGGTGGACAGGCTCAGGCCCGCCGCCTTCGCGTTCTCGGCGATCTGCGATTTCTCTTCCGGCAGGCAGTACACCTTAATCGGGGTACTGCCCTTGCGTGTGGGCTCCTGCTCTTGTTCCATGCTCTCCCCTGTCAGCGGCGGCAGCCGCATCCGATCAGTTTGCCCCGCAGGGCAAGATTCCCGTTAAGCACACGTGCGAATAAGGGAAAAGTGAAGGTGGAATGGCCGCTTGCGGGTAGGCCCACTTCACATATCTTGCCCCCACTCTCTTCGCAACAAATTTTAAGCGCACTGAATTCTTCCGGGATTTTTTCAACAACGGATTGAAGTTAGCAAAAATACTTCGGTTGTGCAACATTATAATTCGATATACCATGAACAATAATTCATTAAATCGAATTTATATGCCCAACCTTTCCTACAGAATATCATTGCGAGTCAAGGACAACAGATCCAGTCGGAACGCGCGCAACCTTGCCGCATTCCTCGCTCAGCGCGATGAAATTCACAATGCGCTCGGGGACGGATGGACGATCTATCAGATCTGGGAAACGCTCCATGCGGAGCAAAAGATAACGACGAGCTACAACACGTTCTGCAATCAGGTCAATCGGCTGATTATCAAGCGAGAGGGAGCTGCGTTACCCAAGAAGAAGTCAACTGATCAATCACCTTCTCCGCCTCGTCACGCAGATACCACTGGCTTCACCTTTTCTTCAACCCCTTTAAAAGACGAGGAGATACTCTGATGGCTAATGTTCATATGATTCTGCAAGGAAAAGGCGGCGTGGGTAAATCTTTCATTGCCGCAGTGCTCGCACAATACATGAATGCAATGGGTAAGAAACCTCTCTGCATTGACACGGATCCAGTTAATGCGACCTTCCACGGATATAAGGCGCTCAATGTCCACAAGCTTGAAATCATGGAAGGAGACGAAATCAATCCGCGCCATTTCGATTCGTTGGTGGAACTGCTTGCTTCGTCTAAGCAGGATGTCATCATCGACAATGGGGCAAGTTCGTTCGTCCCGCTGTCGCACTACCTCATAACGAATCATGTGCCCGCGCTTTTGCACGAGATTGGGCATCGGTTGATGGTGCATACCGTCATCACAGGCGGCCAGGCATTGCGCGATACAGTGAGCGGTTTTGCGCAAATGGCCTCTCAGTTTCCGCAAGACGTGTCGTTTGTCGTATGGCTCAACCCCTACTGGGGCTTAATTGAACATGAAGGGAAACGCTTTGTGGAACTGAAAGCCTGCAAAGACCATCGCAACCAAGTGGCCGCCGTAATTGAGATACCTGCATTGAAACGTGAAACCTATGGGCATGACCTGTCAGAGATGTTGCGAGCGCGACGCACGTTCGAGGAATCCTTGAAGCTTGCCTCACTCCCGATCATGGTACGCCAGCGCTTGAAGATTGTACGCGACCAGCTTTATGGAGGACTCAGCGGCCTGGTGACACCCGCATGAACAGTAATGAAAAGGATAGCCTTTCCCGGGAGAATGATATGCTTGATGCAATCATTCGGGAAGTGGCTGTCCGCCATGGCATATCCGTTTCCCGCGATGATCCCATCCTGATGACTTACACCATCAACAGACAGGTGATGGAGTCAGCCACAGGTCTCCAGAAGATGATCTTGAACGATCATCTAAACAGCTTAAGAACGCTTTCAGAAGAGTTACAGGGCAAAGCTGCAGGGCGGCTGGAACAAACTATGCGCGAGTCCGCCCATAGTATCTGCCTGGCCTTCGAACAGGAAGCAAAACGGCTCTTCAGTCTGCAAAGAATGGAAAATGAGATGGCCGCCCGCAGGATGATGGAAGAATATCAGCATTTACAGCACTTCTCCAGCATTAGCCTGCTAGTGTCGGTCCTTGGATTCGCTACAGCTCTAGCTGTGCTGTGGTATACAAGCTAGCGAGACAATTTTCTGCCTTGAGACAAAGCAGTGTCTACCACAAGGGCCTTCCCTTGCTGATACGAGATGGAAACTGGCTTGCCGTATTCGGGAACGGAGTCGAATGCCTGGGATGAGTGTCGAACAATATTCTGTCCTATCTGCTGGTATACATAAATTCCATTTGCGTGAAACACAATTCCGTTGTGCTGCAGAGTGGGATCGGCATCCTTCGCGAGATAAGCATTATAGATACCAGGCTTGAGGCGCCCGGCCTTGGAGACTTTTTTCGTTGTCCATTCTAAACCTTGCTCCTGCTGGAGAAGACGCTGACCGTTCATGACAAGGATACGCTCCTTCTTTGCTGATACCTCCACTCCCCTCCCCTTTCGTAAATTACTCGCCCTCTGCCAGGCCAACAAGCTGAACATCACTCATGGCAAGTTCTTTCTCTTCTCCGTTATCCTGATAGCGAATCCACGCCCTTCCGAAGCGGGAGGGGCGGCGATTGTAAAGTAAAAATCCAATCCGATCTTCAACGCGTACCTGTATGGCCGGCTTTCGTAGCTTGAAAGGATTTGTCGTGCGTCGCTTGCGCTCGCGAGATGTTGATTCAACCTCTAACTGAATTTCTTGGGAGATCAGTCCGGAAGAAGGTTCCTGCTCTGCGCGTTTGTCCAGAAAATCACGCAGACTCCTTATGGAATGCCGTGTAACCTCTACGGTTGAATCATCGAGCCATAATTCCACATCATCTGGATACAATTTCCATACTGTGAATAGCTGAGTCAGTGCAGAAACATCTTCACATCGTCCCGAATTAAAGACTTCAGCGAGTGGTTCGGGCAGCTTTAGCAGATTGCTGTAGTAGGTTACGAATGGGGGTGTTTTCCCCAATTCCTTGGCAATCTGAATCCGTTGTTTCCCTTTTTTCTCTTCCTGATCTATCAGGATTGCCCATTCTCTTGGCGTAAAGTTAGCGTGATGAGCATTGACAATGATCTGATCTATTTTGGTGAAATCGGGGTCAACAAACGCGGGAATCGTTTGTTTTCCCGCCATTTTGGAAGCTCTATAACGCCTGGCGCCGTCGTTGATGATATACCGGCCCGATTTCTCCGTATTGAGGTGTACTGAGATAGGGTTTTTTACACCCCTGTCGCGGATAGTGTCCGCTAATTCTTGAAGAAGCTGAGGATCGAAAACGGTTCGCGGTTGATCTGGATCTTCATCTATCAAATCCAATGACAACTCTATCGGATTATGTGAAATAGATATCGATTCCTGTCCGGATTCATTCAGGGACAGTGCAGTACTCCGTCCTGGCTGATCATTTGTTTTTTTTTTGGCTCTTACCATTCAAAAATCCCCCAGCTACTCCTTAATCAAAATGAGTCTAGCAAAAACTGAGGATTTATTTAAGCCGCGTAAATGATTATTTACTTCATCTTTTTGAAGTAACAAAACAGATCATGCCAGTGTAGAAGAGAAAATGAAGAAAAAAGAGCCCGTCAAAATATAAACCAAACCGTGAAAAACCAATCAGCATACGGAAAAACTGAAAAGTAACATCGATAGCGAACAGCCAGCGTAATACGGGCCAAAAAAGGGCAACCAGGAACCACAGGATACCGATGAACTCGGATACAACCCTATAGCCTGTATGAACCTTTGGGGGATTTGTATCCTTGAAGTCCTGCCTTATCGGAATAACCTTCATCTCGAATCCCTTTGGCAGCCCTTGTTAATCATCCGCTAATTTACTCATGACTTTTGTCTCAGTATGAGATATCCGATTCGCTTTCGTTTAAAGCTGATCCGTCCACTGGGTGTTTGTTGGGTTTTTTGTCTAGCATTCTGAGTAGGTTGCCTGCTATTTCTGTGGTGAATCGCCTTTTACCGTCTTTATCTTCCCAATCACGGGTTCTGATTTTTCCTTCAAGATATACCAGTGATCCTTTCCTCAGATAATCTCTTGTTACATCGGCTAATACCTTGTAAAACACGATTCGATGCCATTCTGTTCTTTCTTGTCGGTTTCCCTCTTTATCTCTCCAAGTTTCGGTTGTTGCAAGGTTGAAAGTGGCTACTGTAGTTCCATCAGGAGAGGAATGTATCTCTGGATCAGATCCAAGATTTCCCATTAAATTTACCCTATTTAAAGATGCCCCCATAATCTCCCCCTTTCACAATAAAGGTATATAAATATACGATATATTGTATATAAGAGGTGTGAAATAGCAAGTATGTCCTTCTGATTATTAAAAAATTTTATGAATGGTTTTTTACTTTCGTTCCGTTTTCACGGCAGCATGAGAAACCCTGGGTTTTAAGGGAAAATTATTAAAAATGGTTTAGGCAAGGCCGAAGGCCGCGTCAGAAAAGATTTGTTTTGGAGATCAGGAATTCTGTGGGCAATCCCTGTGGGAAACCTTGTGGACGAGGATATATTCGTCCATCAGGTTTTCCAACAGGGTTGTCCATAGGGTAGATGAAGGTGTGCTGGCTGTTAGTTGGGATAGTTATTTACAAGTTTGCCTAGTCCAACTATCGGATATACATATAGGTAAAACCTAAAGGTTACCTATCGGTTTAGGGGGGGTCTGATTAGGCATGAAAGAGGGGTCTGATTAGGCATATATTTCACTGATCAGGGGTCTGATTAGGCATGAATAGGGGGGTCTGATTAGGCGTGGATAGATTAAGAATTCCACAGTGTTATACACATTGAATTAGAAGGGGGGTCTGATTAGGCATAATGCTGATTGCACTATGATCTTGACTTTGTTTCAAACCAGCATTTGTGAATGTTAGAAACCCTTATACGGAATTGGAGGGGGAGAAGGCATGAGCATGATTCCTCCTGTAACCTGTTTTACCTTGGCTTCCGGGTAGACTGAGAGAGCAGCGCGTAATGCTGGTAAAAATTTCTTTTTAAAATCTTTGTCTGCGTCTTTGCCTTGGTACTCTTGCGCAAATTGATCCCGCAGGTTAGCCCAATGTAGGACTAATGGTCTGCCCTGAATTCGATGTAAGCGCTGCGCGAGCCAAGTGTAAACATCCAGAGCCAATGCCGAACTCTTCAATGCCATGAAAGCGCGAAGGTCGAGGGGTACGGCGTGATCCTTCAGAGTGAGGTAGTAATCCTGAGAAAATGTAACTGATCCCGGCCAAAATGGGCGTTGCTTTTCTTCGGTATTAAGCCATGCTTCAAAGTGCTTGATGGGTTTGCCTTCATAAGTGTGGGCTCGACCATTCGCATTAAAACCTAAAGTCATGCGACATGCGGATAGTGCTTGTACCTGCTTGCGGAAAGTTGTGTAGACCCCGTTGCGACCACCGTTAATATTTTTGTGTCCAAGCATCCGGAGGAATTCGCTTGCACTGTCTCCTACCGGAATTTCCGGTGAGTTGAAACGTACGGCATAGGTGTTCATCCAGGCTAACATTAGGCGAGGCATCGCTCCGTAGGGAATCGGTTGTTGTACAAACTGCTTGCCATCCCATAACTTTCCGGCCTCTACCAGTAACGCTGCGCCACCGGAATAACGCTCGAATGAGTTACCTTCTACTTTAGAGCGTGGTAAGCCTACCTGGCACATGATAGAGTGCATGTAGGCTCTATCATCATCATCTGGACGCTCACCAGCAATCTCCGCAGCAGTCTTGACCAGGCGTTTCTGGTTTCTCGTTAGGGGTGGGGTTGTCGCCGAATTTGTCTCAGTTTGTTCAACTTCTTTTTGCCCGATGGATTGATCCAAAGCCTTCTTTTGTCTCATCTTGAGAAGCCCCTGCGATTGTTTCGCATTTGCAACGCATTTGCGTCAACTGTTCTGAGAAAAATACTTGATCCGTTCACGTTCCACTTCGGTAAGAAATCGATTGAGCATTTCTTGGGGGGCACATACCGACGCTCGTATCCAATCCGGGGGAAACATGGAGTTTCGAAGGTATGCGGAATGAAACTTGTCGCGGATGGCCATTACGCGTTGGCGCGTGAGCTGGTATCGCGCAGCAACCTCAGACATATCTTTTCCCTCCACTAATATTTCGCGAGCAATCACTACACTTTTCTCCTTTAGCCGTGTATTTCGAGCAACTCTCTCAAAATCCGCTGCGGGAATACGATAGCTATCTAACATTTGTTGCATGAAATCCTCTTTTTGCTAGCGGCGTTCCTGCCGCTTTATTGTTTACTTGCGATTCGCCAAAGTGTCGAGGGTGTGACAGATTCTATAAAGCTCAGTTTGTGCGTGAACTACACTTTGCAATGTGTCGCCAAGCAGATCGAGTACATCGTGGCGTTGTTGCAAAAGCGTGGAGAGGAAGTTCATTTGTTCACAAATGAAGCGTGAACGCTCTGCAGCATCGGCAACATGCGAAACTGCGTCCGGGTGTAGTTTGGGTTGATGGGAGTCTTTTATTTTTCCGTCAGTAGTTTCTAATTCTCGCATGCGAGAATTTTCCTCCTGCTGCTGTTTTTCGTTCACCTTGGTGCCTTGACGTTTTTCTCGCATGCGAGAATTCTCTTCTTGTTGCTCCTTTTTATTCTTTTTAGTGTCTTGAAGTTTTTCTCGCACCATCTTGCGCACATTGACATTTGGATCAGTCTTAGCCTGTTCGATCACGTTCTCAGCGGCTGCTGGATCGGTTTTTTCTAATCGATCAAGGTCATTAACTGCCGTAATGTCTGCCGTTACACGGTCAATCACGGCTTTGCTTGCTATGCCACCCGTTTCAACCACCTCAAGAAACTTGATTCGCTCGGCTACCCAATTGATGCCCTTGTTCCATTCAGCGGCCACTTTATCGAGAGTCTGAAGTCGCTCCTTGTCGTCGCGTAGCGCTATTGCGATTTCCAGTTGCGTCAAATTCTCACGTTGAATATTTTCTGCGCGCTGAGTACGTCGCGCTTGTTCTTCGGTCATATCCCGAACGACTGCTTTAAGCTTCAGACCCTTTAGTTTGCAGGCACGCCAGCGCCGTTCACCTGCGACCATTAAATATCGGCCTGCATACTCGGGGTTTTTCCGCAAGACGGCGGGTTCATGCTGCCCATCGCGTTCCAGATCATTGGCCAGCTCAGTTAATGACTCAACTGTAAAACCGGGATTATCCTCATTGCGAAGCTGCTTTAGACAGTCGATCAATGCAGGATCGACTTCCTCAATGCGCTCACCAGGTAGTGAGGCCGCTGCTCCCTGCTTCTGAATTTGGGACAGCTTGCTGATCTTTTTTCCAAATGCGCTCATGACAAAGGCTCCATTAACTTAAATCCAAGACGGGTTAAGACAGCATCGCACGCTCGTCGCATTTCCTTGGCAGATGCACGCTGATTGCCGCTGCGTGCTCGATGCCAGACCGCGTGACCTTGAGCCAGTGCTGTTGCCACACATGCACGGGCAATGATCGCTTCATCAAAAATAAGCTCGCCATACGCTTCACGCAATTCAGGAAGTGCTTCAACCTCATTGATGGATTTGCTATTGACCATGTTGGCGAGGAAACCAAGGTGGTTTAGGTTGGGGTTGTATTGCGATTTTACCCCCGCAATTGTTGCTTGCAGTTTAGGCATTCTTGCAAATGAAAACGGGGAGATATTGAAGGGTGAAACAACTGCATGCGAAGCAACTAATGCGCCAAGCATTCGTCGCTGCAGATTTGGAGGAGTATCGATAATGCAAAAATCGTAGTTGCCGTTCAATTGAGCAAGAGATAGGCGGGGTTGCTCAATCGTTTCAAGTGGCATATCGTCCACGTCAAGAACATCTACATCGGCTTCTATCAACGCGATTTTTTCGTAAACCTGTCGCGGTTGCCGTCCCTTGATTTCTCCTGTAAATAAATGACTGGCTTTGAGATAGTTGGTGCTATCACTTTCCTCGATTTCAGGGAACACTTCTGATAGGTCGCCCTCATCAACATCGATTAATAAAACACGGTAACCTAGTTCAGCCGCGCGGAAAGCAAGATGCACACTAAAAGTGCTTTTACCGACTCCGCCTTTTTGATTGCCTACTGTCAGAATCTGCATAGTTTTGCTGGTTGTATATGATTGGGGGAGAGAGTGTTTGGTTCATTTTATTGCTTGTATTGTTACAATAGTTGACGTGTAAATACTTTGTCAATATTTATTTCCCCATTTGCGAGAATAATTCTTGAAGAAAGTATTTATAAAATTCCCCTCACTTTACTCGTAGGTCTTTCAAAATCTGGTATAAATCTAGTGTTTACGCGGCATAAATAACAAAGCTATTCATAATGACCCGCCATTTCATCTACCACGACATTTTTTTTACTAATGTTCTCCGGGTTCTGGATGAGCGCAAGATTTCTCAGAGAGAACTTGCGGATCGTGCAGGAATCTCTACTGCCTTCATATCAGACGTGACTCAAGGAAGGAGCAATCCCTCGCTTCGAACAATGGAAGCAATTTCCGTGGCTCTCGATATTCCATTGCCAACTCTTCTTGAGTCCACTGATCTGGATCGCAAAACCCTCGATGAACTTGCAGGAGGAAAGGCGCCTCAGAGCCTACCAGTTGGTTATCAGCGGGTATGCGCGGTGATGACGGATTACCAGGCATTCTTAGCTATGCAATGGGACGAGGCGAACAAACGCAAAATCAAAGGTCATAAAGCGCATAAAAAGCGTAATAAACCGAATTCCCTGTAAGATTTTACAGTTACCCTCTCAGTTTTTTCGCGTTAATCTCCCTCACACTTTAATGATAAATTGAATGTTGCGTAATTACATCGTTCGGTATATCGTATATATAGGTGTGAATATGGGAGCTTCGCATGGATCAGCGGGAACAGCAGGACCTTATTAACAGTAGGGCAAAAATAAAGCTTGAGCGCGATCTCGGGGCGGATTTCCTGGCCGCCCTCCACGATCCGCGCACCATCGAGCTCATGCTCAATGCCGACGGCAGGTTGTGGCAGGAACGCCTGGGCGAGCCGATGCGGTGTTTCGGCACGATGGAAGCAGGGCTTGCGCAAAGCGTCATCCGCAATGTTGCCGGGATGCACGGACGTGAACTCACCCGTCACAGCCCCACCATCGAATGCGAATTTCCGCTGGACAATTCGCGTTTTGCCGGCCAGATCCCGCCCGTGGTCCCGTCAGCCGTCTTCGCCATCAGGAAGCGTGCGGTTGCCGTCTTCACGCTCGACAATTATGTTGCAGCCGGGATCATGACCCCCGGACAATGCGCGCGCATCAAGACGGCCGTCGCCTCCCGTTCCAACATCCTCGTCTCGGGTGGCACGGGCTCCGGCAAGACCACCCTTGTCAACGCCATCCTCAACCACCTGATCGAAATCGAGCCCTTGACGCGCGTCGTCATCATTGAGGACACGGGCGAAATCCAATGCACCGCGCAAAACCATGTGCAGTATCACACCTCGGCGGAAGTGAGCATGACCCGACTCGTGCGCGCGACCCTGCGCATGCGACCGGACCGCATCATCGTGGGGGAGGTGAGGGGCCCTGAGGCGCTCGACCTGCTCATGGCCTGGAACACGGGGCATGAGGGCGGTGTGGCCACCCTGCACGCCAATAGTGCTAAAGCAGCCTTGTCGAGGCTCGCACTCTTGATCAGCATGCATCCCGATTCGCCCCGGCCGATCGAGCCTCTGATCGGCGAAGCCGCGCACCTGATCGTGCATATTGCGCGCACTACTGCTGGCCGCAGGGTCGAGGAAATCCTCGAGGTTTCAGGCTTTGAGAACGGCCACTACTTGACTACAACTTTCAGGGAGTAAGAAATGAGAATCATTACGTTATTTTCACGTGAAACATCTTCCATCCTGGTCTTTGCTTTCCTATTGGCCATTATCTTTCTTGCCGCGTCGGGCCAAGCTCACTCTTCGGAGGGCATTGGTGGCACGCTACCGTATGAGAGCTGGCTCATGAACCTGCGCAACTCGGTGACAGGTCCCGTGGCCTTCACCCTTTCCATGGTCGGCATCGTCGTGGCGGGAGGGGCACTCGTGATGGGAGGAGACTTGAGCGGATTCTTTCGAACCCTGGTGTTCATCGTGCTGGTGCTCGCGTTCCTGGTAGGCGCGCAGAACATGATGAGCAATTTCTTTGGGCGGGGTGCCGAGATCGCCGCGTCCGATACAGTTAAATCTGACAAGGTTACTGTTGCGGGAATAGGGGAGGGGAGCGATGGCGTTGCGTAGGATTCCCATCCGCCGCATTGGCCACCGCCACAATCTACTCCTTGGAGGCGACCGCGTGTGCGTGGCGATGCTCGGCATCGTCTGCTCCGCCCTGGTCTTCAATGCGCAGGAACTGCGGGCGGCCATCGTGGGTATCGCCTTCTGGGTGGTTGGATTGTATCTCCTGCGTCTGATGGCCAAGCACGATCCGAGGATGATTATGGTGTGGTGGCGCAGCAGGGGCTACAAGGCCTACTACCCGCCGCGTGCCACACCGTTTCGCGAGAACACCAACTCCCAGGAGTGGCACTACCGATGATCACAAGCTCCTTGCTGGGGTTCATCACCCTGCTCGTCGCGGCAACCGGGACCCTGTTTCTCGCCATCCTGTATAGCCGTCTGAGGGATGCGGAGAAAGGACGCAGGCTGAGCCGCCACCGTGACAGGCAAGCAGGCTTCGCCGATCTCCTGAACTACGCCGCGTGCGTGGACGATGGGGTCATTGTCGGCAAGAACGGCGCCTTCATAGCGGCCTGGATGTATCGGGGAGAGGATAACGCGAGCGCCAGCGAAGAGCAGCGCAACCTCGTCTCCTTCCGCATCAACCAGGCCTTGAGCGGCTTAGGCGCCGGCTGGATGATCCATGTCGATGCGGTGAGAAGACCTGCTCCGCACTATCCGGAGCGTTCCCGCTCGCACTTTCCCGATCCGGTCACACAAGCCATCGACGAAGAGCGCCGGCAGCTCTTCGAGCGGATGGGCACCATGTTCGAAGGCTATTTCGTGCTCACCATCACCTGGTTTCCCCCGCTCTTGGTACAGCGCAAGTTCGTGGAGCTGATGTTCGACGATGATGCCGCGCCTGCCGACCACAAGGCGCGGACCAGAGGCCTGATCGAGGATTTCAAGCGCGACTGCGCAACGATCGAGGCGCGTCTGTCCGCCGCCGTGGCACTTCAGCGCTTGAAGGCCCGCCGCGTGGTCGCCGAGGAGGGGCGGGAAATGAAGCATGATGATTTCCTGCGCTGGCTGCAGTACTGCGTGACCGGCCTGAATCATCCGGTGCAATTGCCGAACAACCCCATGTATCTCGACATGCTCCTGGGCGGTCAGGAAGTGTGGCCGGGGGTAGTGCCGAGGATCGGAGGCAAATTCCTGCGGGTGGTCGCAATCGAAGGCTTCCCGATGGAGTCCTACCCCGGAGTCCTCTCGGCCTTGTCTGAACTCTCCTGCGAGTACCGCTGGTCCACGCGCTTCATCTTCATGGATCCGCATGAAGCGGTGGCGCATCTGGACAAGTACCGCCGCAAGTGGCGGCAGAAGATCCGCGGCTTCTTCGACCAGGTGTTCAACACCCATACCGGCATGGTGGACCAGGATGCGATGTCGATGGTGGCCGATGCCGAAAGTGCAGTTGCCGAGATCAACAGCGGTGCTGTGGCGCAGGGGTATTACACCAGTGTCGTGGTGCTGATGGATAACAGTCGCGACGAGTTGGAAACCCTTTCCCTGCGTCTGGAAAAGGCGATCAATGCGCTGGGCTTTACTGCCCGGATCGAAACCCTGAATACGATGGAAGCGTACTTGGGAAGCCTCCCCGGGCATGGGGTCGAGAACGTGCGCCGTCCGCTCATGAACACCATGAACCTCGCGGACCTGCTGCCGACCTCTGCCATCTGGACGGGGCAGGCGGACGCCCCTTGTCCCATGTATCCGCCCAGCTCTCCGCCGCTCATGGTTTGCGTGACACAGGGCTCGACCGTGTTTCGCCTGAACACCCATGTGCGCGATGTCGGCCATGCGCTGGTGTTCGGCCCCACGGGAGCAGGCAAATCCACGCTGCTTGGCGCGCTCATCGCCCAGGCCCGCCGCTACCGCGGCATGTCGATCTTCTGCTTTGACAAGGGGATGTCGCTCTATCCGCTGTGCAGCGCCACGGGCGGCGAGCACTTCACTATCGCCGCCGACACGCACCCCCACACAAACTCCGATGCGCGCACTGACAGGCACACGGAGGCACATTCCGGCGCGCGCTCCACCGGTCATTTCGGTAAACAGCAGAACACAGGCCTGTCGCTATCGTTCTGTCCCCTGCAGTACCTCTCCTCCCAGGGCGACCGCGCCTGGGCGATGGAATGGATCGATGCGCTCCTGGCATTGAACGGACTGGTCACCACACCCGCGCAGAGGAACGAGATTGGTCTGGCAATCGTGAGCATGCACGGAAGCGGCTCGAAGACGCTCTCCGAGTTCTACACCCTGATCCAGGATGAACCCATACGGGAGGCGCTCAAGGTCTATACGGTGGAAGGCAGCATGGGCCATTTGCTCGATGCGGAGGAAGACGGGTTGTCGCTTGCCGACTTCACTGTGTTCGAGATCGAGGAACTGATGAACCTTGGGGACCGCTATGCGCTGCCGGTGCTCCTCTATCTCTTTCGCCGCATCGAGCGCTCGCTCAAAGGGCAGCCCGCCATGATCGTGCTGGATGAAGCCTGGATCATGCTCGGCCACCCGGTCTTCCGCGCCAAGATCAGGGAATGGCTGAAAGTCCTGAGGAAAGCCAACTGCATGGTGCTGATGGCAACGCAAAGCCTGTCGGACGCTTCCAACTCCGGCATTCTCGACGTGATCCTGGAATCGACGGCAACCAAGATTTTCCTGCCGAACGTGTATGCGAGAGACCAGGATACCGCAGCACTCTACCGGCGCATGGGGTTGAACGACCGGCAAATCGAGATTCTGGCAACCGCAATCCCCAAGCGTCAGTACTACTACGTCTCCGAATTGGGGCGGCGCCTCTACGAGCTTGCCCTGGGACCGCTCGCGCTTGCCTTCCTCGGCAGCACCGACAAGGAGTCGATTGCGGCAATACAGGCGCTGGAAGTGCTGCATGGAGAGCAGTGGGTGCGCGAGTGGCTCGCCCAGCGGGGGCTCGATCTGAACGACTATCTCAATGAACACGGCAGGGAGGCAATGACGGCATGAGTTTGAGTGCGGGAGCCGGGGTGATGCGAATGATGAAATCGCTGATCTGGAGGAAAGAACAGGGCGAGGATGAACGCCGGGCGGACGCGGCGATAGCCGATGGGAGGCGGGCAGGGGAGGAGGAGAATCCTTATCTGTCGGCACGGCGCACCTGGAACGAGCACATGGGCGACATGGCCGCCTCCCGCAGGAACTGGCAGATGCTGGGGCTCCTGTCGCTCCTCATTGCTCTGGCCGCTGTGGGAGGGGTGATTCACATCGGCAGCCAGGCGAAGTTCATCCCGTACGTGGTGGAAGTGGACAAGCTCGGCCAGACCCTGGCCGTCGCTCCCGTCGAGCGCGCTCAGGAAGTGGATGTCCGCATCGTCCACGCCGCCGTGGCTTCCTTTATCCAGCAGGCGCGCATGGTCACCCCGGATGTTGCCTTGCAGAGAAAGGCGATCTTCGCGGTGTACGCTATGCTCTCGCCCGAGGATCCGGCCACCGCCAAGATGAACGAATTCATGAATGGCAGGCCGGAAGCGAGCCCCTTCAGGCGCGCGGAACGCGAGATGGTGAGCACCGAGATCGTCTCGGTCATCGCCCAATCCCCGCAGACCTGGCAGGCCGACTGGACGGAGACCGTGCGCGACCGGCAGGGGATCGTGAAGAACAGTTACCGCATGCGCGCGCTCGTGACAGTGTACGTGGTGGAACCTTCTCCTGACATCAGCGAGGCGCAGCTGCGCAACAACCCGCTTGGCATTTTCGTCAGCGATTTTGCCTGGTCGAGACAACTCTAAGAACCTCAAAGCTCCCATGAAAATTCCCCTGCAATATTTCCCGGCATTTTCCCTGACGAGGCTCGCAGCGACTATTGCGGCAAGCCTGCCGCTGGTTGCGGTCACCGCGGCGATCGCCAACAATACCCTGCAGCAGCCCAGGTTGCCTGAGTTGCCATTGCCGCAGCAATCATTGCAGCCGCCCCAGCCACCCCAGCTATCCAGAGCGGCAGGCTATATCCCTGCCGGCCAGGACAAGGTGCCGGCGCCACAATCTGCTCCCGGGAACGCGCTGGGCAGCACCCCGCCGCTGCCACCCGGCCCGCCTGGGGCACCTGCCGCCGCCTCTATACCCTCTGTGCCCTCCGTGCCTTCGGTGCCACCTGCGCCGCCGATGCCGCCCATACCGGTCGCCTCCGTGCGCGATCTGCCGGACGCGCCGGAAACCTCTTCACCCCAGGCTCTGCATTTCAGCAACCCGGAAATCAAGCTGTCGCCACAAGAGCGCGCAGCCCTGGCGCTGGCCAAAAAATGGAAGGCGGGAGCCTCGACTCAGGGAGTGAAGCCCGTGATCGGAGCGGACGGCACCATCCGCTTCCTCTATGGGGCGACACAGCCGAGCATCATCTGCGCTGTTTTGCAGGTATGCGATGTCGAGCTGCAGCCGGGCGAGCAGGTCAATTCCCTGCACCTCGGTGACACCGCCCGCTGGACGGTGGAACCGGCAGTCACCGGATCGGGCAGGATGGAAGTCCAGCACCTCATCATCAAGCCGATGGACACAGGACTGGAAACCTCGCTGATCGTCACTACCGACCGGCGCACCTATCACCTGAGGTTGCGCTCGCATCGCACCGAATTCATGCCGCGGGTGGCTTTCACCTACCCGGAAGAGGCCATGGCCAAGTGGGAGAAAATCAGGCGCCAGGAGCAGGCCGCCCATGACAATCAGGTCATGCCGGGTACCGGCGAGTATCTGGGAAACCTCGACTTCGACTATACGATCGAAGGGCAGGCTGCGCGCTGGAAACCCTTGCGGGTCTATAACGACGGGGTCAAGACCATCATCCAGATGCCGGCAACGTTGAGCCAGCATGAGGCTCCGATCCTGCTCGTGGTGCGCAAGGACGGGGGGCTTTTCACGGATGAGGAATCGGTGCAGGTCAACTACCGCCTGCAGAACGGCCGTTTCATCGTGGACAGCATCTTCGACAAGGCCATTCTCGTGGCAGGGGTAGGCTCCAGCCAGGATCGCGTCACCATCAGGCGGGGGAAGTGACATGCGTGCTCTCAATTCGCTGCTTCTTTGCCTTGTTCTTGCCAGTTGCGCCAGCCTGCATGAAACCCGTCTACAAAACCGCAACACTCTGGCCGACGAGAAGATCGCACAGGACGCTACTAACCAGCTCGCCAGGCTCTATCCACCCGCGAAAACGCAGTTCAATCTGATCGTCACTGAGCCCAGGGAATTCGGGGAACTGCTGGCATTGAGGCTGCGCGCCCGGGGCTATGCGGTTTCGGAAACGGTGAAGACAAAAAGAGTTTTATTTGCCGATACATTCGCCGGATTCCAACAGAAACCGGGCGGCCAATCGGAGGAGACTGAAGCCCGGAGCATGGAAGCTTCGGCGGCCCCACCAACCCCACTGGCAGCAGGGCAGGGCACAGAGCTCTCCTATACTCTCGATACTCCGGAGCATGGTTCGCTCCATACCATCACGCTTAAAGTGGGGGATGCTTACCTATCGCGCGCCTATCTTCCGGATGCCAGGGGTGTAGCCGCGGCGGGGGCCTGGACTTACAGGGGGCACTGACATGGGGAGCAATGATATGAACGATCCCATGTCCCCCTCAGCCTCCCCGAACCGGTTGCAGACAAAATGGGGTGTGCGCCGCGCAAACGACCTGCCGCTCTACCTGCTGGGGGTGGCCGCCGCCATCTTCCTCATCGTCATCGGGCTGGTTGCAATGGACCGGGCAAAGACCAAGCACAGGGAAGAGGCCGTGAAGGCTACCGCAGGCAGCAACGCGGCCATGTTCGCCAATGAGATCGCGGGTGAGCACAAGGGCGGGATGATCCCGGCAGTCGAGCCGGTAATCCATGAGAACAGCTACTCGGAGAATCCGAATCCGACGCTCATGAACGCGGGTCTGCCTGCGGCAAGGCAGACTGCATCTCCCGAGACGCAGGAAATGCAGCGCATCCGGCAGCTTAAACTTCAGCAGTTCGAGGAGGCTTTGAAGGCTAAAACAGGGGTGCAAATCCAGAGGCGCGCAGCGCAGGACGCACCGAGGATACAGTCTGTTCCGGTTTCGAACACCGATCCCACCGCCGTGTACAAGGAGCGCCTGGCCCAGCTCAAAGGTGCCGGACTCATTGCGCATGACGATGTTGATGATGCCTCACAAGCCCAGCAGGAGCGCTCGCCGCGTAACGATATCGGCGCATTCGACAACAGGGAGGGGAATGATCGATGGAGACTCGATTCCAGGCCCACGCCGCCACGCTCGCCCTATGCCGTGCTGACTACCTCCGTCATTCCGGCAACCTTGATCACCGGCATCAATTCTTCCCTGCCGGGGAAGATCTTCGGGCAGGTGAGCCAAGACGTGTTTGATACTGCCACCGGGAAATACCTCCTGATCCCCCAAGGCACCAAACTGGAAGGGGAATATTCGAGCGAAGTGGCCTACGGCCAGGCAAGCGTGCTGGTGGCGTGGCAGAGGCTGGTTTTTCCGGATGGGAAGACCATGGATATCGGCGCCATGCCAGGTTCCACTGGAGCAGGCTATGCCGGTTTCACCGACCAGGTGAACAACCATTATGCGCGGCTCTTTGGCACGGCGATCCTGATGTCCGCCATCTCGGCAGGCGTGGCTTTGAGCCAGAGCAGGAATCAGATCGCGGGCACGTTCGGGGCGCCGACGACAAGCAGCGTGTTGAGCGCCACCTTGGGCCAGCAGTTGGGGCGCGTGATCACGCAGATGATCTCGAAGAACCTGAACATCTCGCCCACGCTTGAAATCCGTCCGGGCTACCGCTTCAACGTGACGGTGACGAAGGACATGGTCCTTGCCCGGCCGTACCAGGCTTTCGACTACAGGGGAGCAACGTCGAATGGAAATACGCCGAATGAAAATACGAATGGTTAAGCGGATGAATAAGCGCGCAGGCTGCTCAAATCGGGCGATCACTGCTGCTGCCATGATTGCAACCCTTTTCGCCTTACCGACTCCGGCAGTTCAGGCCGGTGGAGTTCCCGTTTTCGATGCCGCCAACATGCAGCAGAACGTCATTTCGGCAATTGAAGGTGTGAACCAGACCATGAAGATGGTCGAGCAGTACCAGTTGCAACTCCTGCAGTACGAGAACATGCTGCGAAACTCCGTTGCTCCCACCGCCTATGTCTGGAACAGGGCGCAGATGACTACCATGCGCCTGATGGGCGCAATGAACACCCTGCAGTACTACCGCAACCAGGCAGGTAGCCTGGATGGCTATCTGCTGCGCTACCAGAACCCGTCCTATTACATGAATTCGCCCTGTTTCGGGCCGAACGGCTGTACAGTGGAAGAGCGATCACACCTGGAGACTAACCGCCGCTTGAACGCCGATGGCGAGAAGATGGCGAACGATGCAATGATCCGCAGCCTAGAGCTGCAGGAGCTGGAACTGCAGGCGGATGCGGCAAGGCTAGAGCAATTGCAGAGGAACGCCGAGGATGCGCCGGGGCAGATGGCCGCGATCCAGGCAGCAAACCAGCTTGCGAGCAACCAGGCAAGCCAGCTCATGCAGATCCGGGCGCTCTTGATCGCCCAGCAGAATGCGGAAGCGGCACGCCAAGCAAGGATGGCGGACATCGAGGCGCAGCAGGCGGCTGCGGCAGTGCAGGCAAGGCAGGGGACTTTCAGACGAAGTGTCCCACGTTCATGGTAAAGGAGCGAAAATGAAAGGCATAACCATTTTGAGCATGATCACCTTGGCGAGTGTTTTGGTGACAGGATGCGGTACTAAAGAACCAGAGAAGGTTGAAGCATCTAATCCGGCGTGTGGCAAATTATCAAGAACTACTGATCCAGATGAGATAGCTGCACTACTCAAAGAATGCCCCAAAGGCTTACCCGAGGGATTCAAGGCAAGCGAAAAAAAGAGTTGGTAATGAAATGAGAAAGTTAATTTCACTAGAAGTGACCGCACTCTTACTGCTTTTGTCGCTACTGTTTTTTTCGCTTCAAGCCCATGCCGCGATCGAGCATACCAACGTGCTGGATGACATTCTCACACGCTATCAAGGCGCTGCCAGTGCGTGGGCGACAATCATTACCGAGCGTGCTTCATGGCTTTTCTGGGTGCTGGTGACAATCAGCATGGTCTGGACATTCGGTCTGATGGCCCTGCGCCGCGCTGATATAGGTGAATTTTTTGCCGAATTCCTCCGCTTCACGGTCTTTACCGGTTTCTTCTGGTGGTTGCTCATCAATGGGCCTGCTTTCGCCACCTCGATCATCTCCTCGCTCAAGCAAATTGGTTCTGAAGCAAGTGGACTGCGGGATGTGCTTTCTCCATCAGGCATTGTCGACGTGGGCTTTCATGTTTTTTATCGGGCATTGGACGAATCCACCTTCCGAACACCTATCGACAGTATGACTGGCATTATTATGGCTGCTGTTATTCTGATTATCCTCGCCTTAATTAGTATCAACATGGTGCTGCTGCTGGTATCCGGCTGGATACTGGCCTATGCCGGCATCTTCTTTCTGGGCTTCGGTGGGGCGCGCTGGACTTCCGAGATCGCGATCAACTACTACCGAACTGTCCTGGGTGTGGCGGTATCCCTCTTTGCCATGGTGCTGCTGGTGGGCATCGGCAAGACCTTCCTGGATGATTATTACGATCGAATGAGCATGGGGCTCAATCTCAAGGAGATGGGCGTGTTGATGGTCGTGTCCATCATTCTGCTCGTGCTGGTCGACAAGATTCCGCCCATGCTGAGCGGCATTGTGGGCGGTGGGGCAGGGGGAATAGGCAACCTGGGTGCCGGCACAGCGATTGCCGCGGCCGCAACTGCAACAGGTGTTGCCACCGGTATGATGATGGCCTCGGCCGCCAATGCGGCAGGTGGAGCATCCGCCATCAAGGCCGCGTTCGATGCGGCGCACGCCAGCATGGAGGGCGGCATGGGCATGTTCGCTGAAGAGCAGCCCAGGCAGAGCACGCCCTTGGGCGGACTAGCCCAGGCCATGGGCACGCCTTCGCGCTTTGTGGCCGAAATGGGCTCTCATCTTGCCCGTGGAGGGATGGAGGCGGTAAAAAGCGGCATTGCCTCGCAAGGCGGCCGCGTTGCCCAAACCCCCGGCGGAAAAGTTGCATCGGCCATCCGCTCCAATATCCCTGAACCGCAATTCAAGGGCAATACCTTCGCCGGATCGACGGAGACCAAGCTTGATGCGGAAGCGGAAGCCGCTGCTTTTCGGGACAGCAAGTAACAGGGTAGGGGAGTGATCGATCTCCCTCCCGATTTGCCGGAGCGCGTTGTCTGTTCGATCCAAGCTGCCATGAAATACGAAGTCCCTGCAAACATCCTTCTCGCCGTAGCAGAGAAGGAGGGGGGCAAGCCGGGTCAATGGGTGCGAAACGCAAATGATACCTACGATGTCGGCCCGATGCAGTTCAATACCGCGTATCTTTCCGGCTTGGCCAAGTACGGCATCAGACCCGAGCATGTGGCGCAACCGGGGTGTTATTCCTATACGCTTGCCGCCTGGCGTATTCACATTCACATCCGCAACGACCGAGGCGATCTGTGGACGAAAGTGGCCAACTATCATTCGTACACGCCTCATCTCAACGCCATCTACCGGGCAGACCTGATGCAAAGGGCCGCCAGGTGGGAAAAATGGCTCAATTCCCGCTTTGCTACACGGGAAGTAACCTTTCAGATTGACAAGCGGTAGTTATGTGGATGATCGGCACAGCCGATCGTCCGGCAGCACTAGCTTGGCCTATGGACAACCCTGCTGGAAAACCTGATGGACGGATAAAATCCCCGTCCACGAGGTTTACCACAGGGACTATCCACAGGCTTCCCGGACTTCATCCACATAAAACCAATCTTCCTGACGCGGCCAGGGCCTTGCCAATTCAATTATTAGGGGGAATTTTGTTTTTAAAATCGCTCCTTTTCTGGCTTGCAACAAGCTTCCAGATATTGCCAGGATGATCGATTTTGAAATATCCCTACTGAATGACAGGTGTACCTATGTCCAATGGTTAGCTCAGCTTTAGACTCATAAAATAATAGTCAGATTCCCAAGGCAGCTTAATGAGTTGCGCTATTCTCGTGCCTTTGTAATCAAGGAAATAATATGCCAAGCAGGACAATAAAAGCCATGGTCGCGGACATAAATAACATCGAGGCAGATGGAGATGGACTCTGGCTATCCAATAATGTCGGGTCCAATAGCTGCTATAGCAGGTCAGTCGTCAGAGGCAACTTGCTGCATATCTACGGCGACACGTCGACGAGTAGCCTGTATTGGGACAGCGGCGCTCAGATACAACTGAGGATTTCCCTCCAATGAAGGCGATTGGCCACGATAACTCCCACGAGCAACAACTTCAGAAAGGCAAGAACAAGCCCTTCGCGCGGACAGGTTCCATTTGGAAGAAATGGGATTTGCATGTCCACACACCCGAGTCCTTCCATCACAACTATCCAGGAAATAAAGATGAAGCCTGGGAAGCATTCCTGGCAGACATCGAAAACCTGCCTGAGGATTTCAAAGTCATCGGCATTAACGACTACGTGTTCGTCGATGGCTACGAGAGGGTGCTGAAGGCGAAGCGCGAACAGGGAAGACTGAAAAACATCGATCTGATTCTGCCGGTCGTGGAATTGCGGCTGGACAAGTTCGGTGGCGTCGTTCAAGGGGGAAAGAACGGCAAAGCCTCATCAAGCTGGAGCAGGATCAACATCCATGTCATCTTCGATCAGGTAGACCCGGATTTCATTCGTCATCAGTTCATTTCAGCGATCGGGCCGAGCTATCGCCTTCTTCCGGGATCTACTGGTGTAGGCAAATGGAATTCAGTGATCACGCGGGCAAGCATTGAAGCTCTAGGTGCTGCCATTATCGACTCGATCCCCGCAGACAAGCGAGCGGAGTATGGGAGTCCTCTCATCGAGGGTTTTAACAATCTCAATGTGACTTCAGATGGCCTGCACAAGGCCTTAGAGAATGAGGTTCTCAAGGGGAAATTCATCGTAGCGGTCGGCAAGACGGAGTGGGAGGACCTCAAATGGGATGACCACTCGATCGCGGAGAAGAAGACGCTTATCAACAACGCTAATCTTGTTTTCACTGCCGCCGAATCGCCGGAGCATCACGCCAGGGCGCGTACCAAGTTGAAGAAGAATGCTGTCAACTCCAATCTACTTGACTGCTCCGATGCCCATTGGCTGAGCACATCGACCGACAAGGATCGCATTGGCAACTGCTTCACCTGGATCAAGGCGGATTGCACCTTCAAGGGTCTCTTGCAGGCTATCGAGGAGTTCGAGGATCGCATCTTCGTTGGTGACAACCCACCCAAGCAGCAGCATGTCGAGCTCAACCGGACGAAGTTCATTCGCTCCATCAAGGTCACCAAGAAGGAAGGGTCGAAGCTTCCCGAGACTTGGTTCGACATGGAGCTTCCGCTCAATCCTGATTTGGTAGCAATCATTGGCAACAAGGGCAGCGGCAAGAGCGCGCTCGCTGACATCATTGCCCTTGCAGGCGGAACTAAGAACCATCGCAGCTTCTCGTTCTTGAACGGAGCGCGTTTCCGGGATCCGCGTACCCGCTTGGCGCAGCATTTCGTGGGAACTTTGTTCTGGCGCGACGGCTCGGAGACTGCGCGAGATCTGGACAAAGACCCGGAGTCCAGCAGTGTGGAGCGGGTGAAGTATCTGCCGCAGAGTTACCTTGAAACGCTGTGCAATGAATTGGGCGATGGCGGTTCGGAAACCTTCGACGCCGAGCTGCGCAAGATCATCTACTCTCACGTGCCCGTTGAGGACCAGCTTGGCCAGCCATCGATGGATGCACTGCTGAATTTCAAGGTGGCCGAGATCAATAAGGCCATGGATGCGCTGCGCGCTCGAATCTCGGCGGTCAATACCAAGATCGTTGGCGCCGAGACCCGGCTCTTCCCCGAATTCAAGAAGAGTCTGGATGAACGGCTTGCAGCAAAGCGAACGGAACTCGCATCCCTCAAGGAGTCCAAGCCGAGGGAGGTCGAGGATCCGAATGCCTCGCCTGAGGCCTTGGAGGAGTCCAAGCAGGCTGTCACCGAGATTGATGGTCTTGAGCAGCAGCTCCGGCTGGTTGGCGAGGAGGAGGTTGGGTTGCGAGAGGCCAAGTCTACGGCGGCAAAGAAGCAAGCAGTCGCAGGCCGCATTGCCCAGGCTTTGATCAATCAGAAGAAGCAAAGCGATGCGTTCGAAGGCGAGTTGAAGCGACTCCTGACCGAGCTTGGAGTCGAGATCCCCATCAGCTCGCTGTTTGAGGTTTGGGTGAGTACCGGGCCTGTCGACAATGTCGTCAAGGCGATGCAGGATGAGGTCGATGCGATCGATGTGAAGCTTCAAAGCGTCGAGCCTGGAAGCATCTTGAAGCGGCGTGAGGAGCTCTCCGCTTCTATCGCCGACGCAAAGAGCAAGCTCGGCGAGCGCCAGCGCCTCTTTGTGCTTTATAAAGAGTCACTGATCAAGTGGGAGAAGTCGAAGGCCGAGATCATGGGGCCGGTGGACAAGCAGGGAACCATCGCTTGGTTGGAATCTGAAATTGCGTCGCTTGCTGCGCTGCCTCAGCGTCTGCAGTCGCTGAGGGAGGAACGAGCCGAGCTCTCCAAGGAGATTCATGGATTAATCCGGAGCATGGTCGCTGAGTTTCAGCGGCTCTACCTGCCTGTCCAGGCGTTTGTTCAGTCGGCCAGTCAGATGGAGATGAACCTTCCTCTGGAATTTCACGTGCGCATTGAGGAGGCTGGTTTTCAGGACCTGTTCCTGGGTAAGCTCAATCGCCAAGTCCGAGGGACGTTCTCAGGCATTGACGAGGGCAACCAGCTGCTTCGACGCATGCTGCAAGAGTCGAGTTTCGCGGAGCCCGACGAGGCCCTTGCCTTTGCCGAAAAGATCGATCAAACCCTGCGCTCCGATCAGCGCGAAGGGCAGGGTGGCCGCGACACCCGCCTGATCGATCAGCTTCGCAAAGGCGTAGAGGCGACCGAAATTCTCGACTACATCTTTGGCCTCCAATATCTCTCTCCGCGCTACTCCCTGACCTACGGCGGTCAGGACATCGGGCAACTCTCGCCTGGAGAGCGTGGACTCTTGCTGCTGGTCTTCTATCTCTTGGTCGACAAGGATAACATTCCGATCGTGATCGACCAGCCGGAGGAGAACCTTGATAATCAGACCATCTACAAGATCTTGGTCAAGTGCATCAAGAAGGCGAAGGAGCGGCGCCAGGTCATTATGGTTACGCATAACCCGAACTTGGCGGTGGTATGTGACGCCGAGCAAATCATCTACGCCTTTCGCAATACTGAGGGCGTCCGATTTGAGTATGAGGGTGGCGCGATCGAGCAGCCAGAGATCAAGAACCGGGTTGTCCAGATTCTCGAAGGCACCGAGCCAGCATTCAAGAACAGGCAATCGAAATATCGGCTGCAGTGAATGCGTTTCAGGCGATGCAAAGGCTGATGCCCGGAGTTGTGTTAGTGCCGGAGCTGGAAACTTAGACGATTGCGGCCCCGTACCATAAACCCTAGCGGAGTTAGGCCTGCTAACAGCAGTGCATATGTTGAAGGCTCAGGAATTAGGCCTTCTAACTCCGTTGGATACGTTGAAGGCTCAGGAATTGGGGTGAGAAGGAATGATTGGCTTCCCAGCAGGAATTCTTGTCCTTCCACCATTACAAGACGGTCCGCCCACCCAACAATCCAACCCCTATCGTTGATAGCAACTGCTCTCGCTAATACCAAACCCGTCGATTTAATGCTGTCATCTAGAAAATCGTTGAGGTCGATTGCTGTCGTCCCATTCCACAGTGTAGCAACAGAGCGTCCGGAGCCATCACGAAAATCTGAATACCCAACCACTTGGTCCGAATTATTGATTGCTAACGCAAAGCTTCTCACGGTCCCATTTGGTGTTCCAAGATCGATCATTGTGGCACCGTCCCACAAGGTGGCATGTACAAAAGAGTTGTCAGGAAGATATGAATCACCTACGATTACTCCATGATTGTTGATATCCATCGCGTAGCTAGTCCCACCCCCAAGATGGCCTAGGTCGGTGGGCGTTGTGCCATTCCAAAGGGTTGCGTGTATCCTTCCCTCTGACGTAGAGGAATAACCCACAATTTGTCCGGCGGCGTTAATGGCAAAAGCACCGCTCCGATTGCCTCCCAAAGAGTCCAACGGTGTCGTTACTGCTCCCTCCCATAGGATGGCTCTTGACGTGTTTACAGGGGTATAGGCCTCCCCCACAATCTGGCCAGCGGCATTAATCCCGAAAGGGCGGTTTTCCACACCATACCGAGAGTCAAGTGTAATTTCACTATCCCCGTCCCATACGCTGGGATAGCGACCTACATCTAGAAATCCTGCTATCTTTCCCGAATCATTGATCGCGGTGGCGGTGGCCGATGGGTGAATGACGGTGGTAGAGCCGTTATCCCAAAGTAGAGCTCCTCCACGGGTGGAGACTCCTACTATCTGTCCGGTGTTATTGATGCCATAGGCAATGGTGATATCGCCCGACCTTAGCGGTTCTAAGGCTGTATACAAGTAGGCAGCGGAAGCAGAGTTCGCGCTAGCAATTAGAAGGACTGCGGTGACTACTCCTAGACGCAATGACTTATTGTTCATTTTTTTGTTGACCTTGCAAGTGGGAGTGATTATGGACCAATGGCACGCCAGTTCATTTTCTTATCTAAAGTGAACCCAACATGCCCGCCGTCCTCTCAGCAATTTTTATGCCACCTATGGATATACCTATGGAAATAGCGAGTTAGGGGCTAAATCGCTATGACAACAATGCGAAAGTGTAAGAATTACTGACGCATCATCCCAAGGTGGAGTAGGAGCGGAATCAGCACCATAACTCTTGCTTCCCTAGGTACGTTGGGAAATCTTCACCATGCTTCCGGCATCAACGACGCGGGACAGGTGGTGGGATTCTCTGGCACGGCTGGAGGTAGTGATCATGCCTTCATCACCGGTCCTGACGGGGTGGGGATGAGGGACCTGGGCACGCTAGGCGGGAATATCAATATAAGCGTGGCTTTCGACATCAATGATGCCGGGCAGGTGGTGGGATTGTCTAGCACGGCTGGAGGTGGTTTCCATGCCTTCGTCACTGGTCCTAATGGAGAAGGTATGGTGGATCTCAATTCACTGGTTGATCTACCTCACGGGGTAATTCTTACCGAAGCTGCTGGCATCAATAGCAATGGACAAGTGATCGCCATGGGAGTTATTCCCGAACCTGAAACCTATGCCTTGATGCTCGCTGGCTTGGGCTTGATCGGATTCATGGGGCGGCGCAAGAAGGCGGAGGACTCGCACTCGTGAACCTGGTGAAAGGCTGGACCAGTCCACGCCAATCGGGGAAAACTCGATCTGTGTCCATCGTGTTTGTGCCTCCGGTTAGCTCGGCTTATGACACGTTACACGGTACCAACATGGTCGATTCCGTACAGGTCCCGCAGAGTCTTGGCATCAGGGTACCCAGCTCCATTGATGGCGATCTGTTCCGTCGAGATGGTATGTGGACGCCCCGCAAATAACAGTTGACCGCCGCTGCCGCTGATGATTGCGCAAGCGTTTCGCTTGACCGCAAAGGCGACACGAATGTCCGGCGACCATGTGAGTGGCGAAGCATCGATCTTCGCTTGGAGATAGGTCTTTGCCGTTAGCCGGATAAGAGCCTCATACCTCTGGCTCGAGCGCTTCGCGGAATAATTCATCGCAAAGGGGATGGAATCCAACAACAAGAAACCGTGCCTTGCCAGTATGGTTAGGGCATCGGCCGCCGACCCGTCGGCGGCTCCAGGAAAAACCGCCCGGAGTGCGCGCATGAGCGATCGGACACGGCTTGCGGGATCCAACAAGAACTGTGGAACACCCTCGTCACTCCATGGCGGTGCTTCCGCAACGAGCACGTATCGAACGAGGCCATCAGGAAGCTGGTCGGCGTATGCTTGCCACTTTGCCTCTGTGTAGTCGTAGATTTCTTTAAGGCGTGGAAGTGCATCGTCTACGGTGTCTGAGCCGAATAGCCGGCGAAGTTCAGAGAGTTCCGTCGGAAAACGCTCAATGAAGTTCTGCATCATCGCATCCCCTGATTCGACCTTGCTTGCAATCACTACGGGTTTTGAAGGTCTTGCGATCAATAAGTTCGCACTCCAGGCTGGCGAAGAAACTCTCAGCCATGGCGTTATTAAATGCATCGCCGACTGTTTCCATGACAATCCTCAACTGAACTGTGTAACGATGTTCAGCTTAGCAGAAGGCCGCTTTTGACTTTACTGACGCTCTAACGCACCCAATAGTCCAGGCAGAGGTAAGCTATCGTAGCTATCGCGTATTCGCTCTTGATGACAGCCCATCGATTAAATAGGTACCCCCTCAATTACGCTATATGCCGATTTAGTTGGAACGATTCTGGTCAAATTGAAGCCCGATTGGTCGAACAGTTCACGATATTCGGCTTCCGTGCGCTCATAAGAATGGAGCAGTACCAGCATTTCCAGATCCATCAGCTTGCCAAACGAGGGTGCATTGCCTTCTGGAATGACCATCTCCACGATAAGAAGCCTGCCTTCCCTTGGCATCTGCCGACGACAACACTGGAGGATTGTCGACGCACGCTCCTCGTTCCAGTCATGGATGATGTGCTTCATGATGTATGCGTCACCACCCGCTGGAACCGAGGTAAAGAAGTCACCGGCGATTGCTTCACAGCGTGGCGACAGTCCGCGCGCAGCGATAGCCTCTTTTGTTCCCGTGATGACGGAAGGCGCGTCGATGAGTATTCCATTCATTTGCGGGTATTTTTCCAGGATCGAGCAAAGAAGCATGCCATGGCCGCCTCCTACATCGACGAGCGTGTTGATCCCCGAAAAGTCATAACCATCGATGATTGCCGCACTGGCTGTGGTACTCATACTGGTCATGGCGTCATTGAAAACCTTGGCTGGGCCAGTATTCTCGCCGAGATAATCGAAGTAGGCCTTGCCGTAAATTCTTTCGAAGGCCGGAAGGCCAGACTGAGCGCTACCGAAAAGATCACCCCATGCCCTCCAGTGCCAATCCGCTCCGATGAAAATAGAAAAATCACGCAGACTATTTGGCGTATTGCTGCGCAAGGGTTCCGCTAACGCAGTCAGGCTGAAGCGTCCTGCAGCGTCCTCAGCAAAAATGCCGGCGCTGGCAAGCGCGCGCAGGATGCGATAGAGAGGACGTACCTGGGCTCCGGTCGCCTGCGCCAGTTCATCGACGGCTTTCGCCCCATCATTGAGCAAATCGGCAAGGCCTAGCCTTGCCGCAACGGATATCGCCTGTGTAGTCACAAACCCGAAGATCATCTGCATCAATTGCGCTGCCGGTGGAATTTCTGCGGAAACCTGCTCAGGCTCGTCGTGTGACATTTATTTTCCTCTTGGGAAGGTAAAAATTATTCCAGATAATACTCATCAGCAAGAATATTATGGGGGCTGTTCCAGCGGTCTAGCCCAATCTATTCGAGTTCGCCGTCGATCTGGAAGATCAGGTGTTCAGCATGATGAACGTGCTGGAACAGGTACAGGAAACACTCTCTCAGTTGATCGGGTTAGCTTCTATGCCGACTTTGACGCCGCCGACTGATTCAGGTGGCGGCTGGTGACACAACTGCTTGTTCTACCCCTTCTTGACGAAAAAGGTTGACTAATCAAAGAAATTGCAACAAAATTTGAATTGACGAATCTTAAAAAATGCACAAAATGGCCCCCCCTCTTCCTGTAACCCTTAATCCCAAACTTTCTTCTGATCGCCTGGAGTTCGTGTCGCAATGGCTGCTGGACGAGTTTTACGCGACAGAAGATGATTTGTCCCGCCCGACCGATAACGGCTGGACTCGTGGCTGTACTACCTTTGGGCGGCAGAAAAACCGGATTATTGCGGAAGCTCTATCAGGGCAGTATACATGGCTCGGCTTGCTGAACAGTAATAACGACATTGTTTTCACCATTGGCGGGGTGCCCTGCAGGTTCAGCAACGACGATCCGTCAAACCCTTCGAAAGATGCGGTTCTGACCGCCAATCGCTACCAGTTGGATTTTCTGGAATTCGCAGCAGATAGCGAGGCGGCACGCTTTTGCTTCATCATCGATCGAGGTTATGACGGCGCAGCCGAACCTCGGGTCGAGTTTCTCGGCTTTACCCCGGGTGGCGAGATTGCATGCCGTTGGGTGTCGAATGCCGTGCGTGTCTTGCGGGTAGAAGGCCAGCAGATCGTGCCTCAGCCTGTCGACGTGGCGAAGCCCCAAGTGTCTCCGAAGCGGCGCGATGAAAGTGATTCAGCCTTTAAAGCAGTGCGATGAGAGACTTCATTGGAGCTAACCTTCGACTCATTCGGCTCTTCCAGAACCTGTCACTTGCAGAGTTGGGAGAGCGGGTCGGTGTGTCGAAGCAGTTCCTCAGTCGCGTGGAAACAGGTGCCGAATCAGTTGCCGCTCAGCTTGAGAATTCGCTCGCGGAAGAGCTGAATATCCTACCCGAGTTTTTCTATCACATAGACCCGAATCCAATTACGGATGAGCAGTGTCACTTTCGCCGGCAGCTGACGACCAAGGTGGTATTGCGCCAAGTCGCACGGGCTAGAGGCGAAATGCTTAAACGCTTAGTGGATGTTCTGGATGACTATGTCGAATTGCCACATTATCAAGTCGGTGAGGCCGAACCAGAATCTCCCGAGGCGATCGAGCGTGCGGCTGATAGATTCCGTTCGCTCTTCGGCCTCGGTTTGGGTCCGTTGAGTAATGTCACGCGTATTGCGGAGAATGCCGGAGCTGTGGTGATGAAGGTGCATGGACTTGCACCTGAAATTGATGCTGTGTCGTTCGCGACAAAGCGGCCGTTGATCGCATTGAACGATTCAGGCCGTTCGGCATGTCGCGAGCGCTTCGGCATTGCTCACGAGTTAGGGCACTTTTCGCTGCACATCGGTGTCTTGACTGGCGACCGGTTGACCGAGACACAGGCAAATCGCTTTGCCAGCGCGCTCCTAATGACGCGAGGCACGTTCGTGGATGAATGTCGGTTGGCGATCCGCGGTACGCGACTCAACTGGCCGGGCTTGTCCGAATTGAAGTTGCGTTGGGGCGTGTCCAAGGCGGCGATCATTTTTCGCGGTCGACAGCTTGGTGTATTCTCCGATGATCAAGCAAGGACAGGGTACGTGAGACTCAATCGTCATGGTGAAGCAGTGCAGGAGTTGGAGGATCATCTAATTGCAAATGAAGAGCCGGAGGTTATCACCGAGAGCTTGAAGGTAATGAAGGAGCACTTTGGCGTACCGCAGTCTGCTGTCGCACGTAAGATGCGAATACGACCTAGTCTCTTACAAACGCTGTTGGTGGCACCTTCCGCGGAAAGCATGGATAACGTGGTAAATCTCTGCCCGTAGAATCCAGCTCATGTAGTGTTGGACTTATTACTGCAGTGTTTATGAATGATAAAGGACGTTATCATTCATAGTACAACTCCTACTGCTCCCTACAGAATCAAGGGATTTCCTGCTCACTTGATTCTGAAGTAGTTTCTCAACGATAGTAGGAATAGAAAGATCAGCACAGCCGAGATAATGTTCTGCCCGATACTGGCGAACACCACGGCGTCCGGCATTATTGGGGGAAGTTGATCTTTACCTCCGCCCCCGTAAAGACAGGCATAGCTCTGGGCGAGTTTTTCGGAGCGACCGAGACCTGAAATAACTAAGCCATTATGGACAGAAATATAGAGCGCAGCCATTGGTGGATCGCAGTGGGGAATTTTGTTTAACGAGAGAATTTGAGAATGACTTTCTTGAGCAAATGATGCCAGAGGATGTGAGAGATAATGGTGCCAAAAGGCCATGGTAATGAGCACCCACCATAATAAAGCGCGAGGTGCCGAGCGACCAAAATCCGAGAACCATTGATAGAAAAGCCCCATCCAGTAGCGTCCGCCGCCAGGCCAGCATAACGGATCACCCTTGCGGAATCCGATAGGATTAGGAACTAGCCAATCTTGCACTCCCCGCAATGATTTAATCTCTTCCGCTAGAAAATTCAATTCACGTTCATGATCGTGAGCCTGAAGGGCTAATCGCTTTAATGCTCGCCAACGAGCAGCCAGATTTTGAGTCTTATCAGAATTTTTGCCCCTTATCCCTAATAGCACTTGATTAGCGGTGAATGTGTGGAAACGAGAATTATCAAGGCGTGGTGCTTCCGCAAAATGAGCCTGCTCAAAGTCTGGTACTGAAAAAAATTCCGCATCCTCAAGCGTAAAGAAAGACCGTCCTTGGATAGCCACAAAAGCGGAGTCTTTCTTAAAGATGGTTCCACGAAAGCATGTAAAGTTCTCAAATGTAACTTGGTCAAAGACCGCTCTATCATGGAATATCGCCTTTGTAAAACGCGTTCTGCCAGTGAATATCGCATTAAAAAACCAAGCAACCCTATTAAAGGTTACATTACTGAACCATGCTCGACCGCTGAATGTCGATCCGTCGAATAACGCGTGTCCAGAGAATGCGGCATTCTTAAATGCGGCGAAGTCACTAAACTTCACCTTTGAGAATGATGCTTTCCTGAAACTTGTCTCTTCAAAGCTCGCATTGCCATTAAATGTGGCATTTTCAAATGCCACATTGTCACCAAATATCACTCTCCGGAATAGAGCAGTACTGGCAAAGGATGATTTTTCGAATAATCCTGGGCCTTGGAAAATCGCTTGCTCAAATGCCGCAGCGTTACTAAATTTGACCCCCGTGAACAATGCATCATTGGTAAACAAAGTGCGATTAAATCTTGCATTACCAAAAAATATGGTCCTAGCGAATAACGCATGACTACCAAATGAACAATCCTCGAAAACCGCATGACCAAATTTTGCTTCTTCGAACGCTGCATAGCCACTAAACATTGCTCCCGTGAATATTGCATCATGGCTAAATGAGGATTTATCGAATCTTGCATCACCGTGAAATCTGCTCTTATCAAATCGCGCACCTTTGGTAAATCTTGTTCCATCGAATTCTGCATGCCAAGGGAATATAAAATCGGTAAACGTAACCTCCTTTTCAAAAGTGTGATCTGTGAAATCAGCTCTCGCTCTAATGCGCCAACTATGGTCGCTGGTCATCCTCTCGTTAGCCTCACTAAACTTCGCTCGCTGAGCCAGTATTTCCTCTGCCCATGCATTCCATGCTTCCAAACCTTTTTCGTAAAGCGCTAGTGTTTCTTCCTTGTTCATGTGTTCCCAAGAGTAATTGCTGTTATCCTCATTAATACGATACTTTAAACGTCGGGCTATCCTCCGGCCGAGTCTTCCGGTGGTCATATATCCGCGTCGTGGCAATATTTGCGTGTCCCAGCCACTCCTGCACCTTCGCAATGTCAGCCTGATGATCGAGGGCATTCGTGGCTGCCGTTGCCCGTAGAGCATGCGCTCCAATCTCAAACCCCAGCATTCTTGAATACGATCGCACGATCTTATAGACAGCATCGGGCGTAATGGCTTGGCTTAAACTTCCAGTCCGGTTGTTGCGGACAGGACGAAACAGGGCACCAGTATTATCAGTGCCATGCCCTGCTTGCTCGAGGTAGTCTACGATGAGGCCACCTGCTGCAGGGTGCAGCGGAATATAGCGTGTCTTCTCGCCCTTGCCGGAAACATTGAGATGGGCAACACCACGGCGGTCGTGCCTGAAATCTTTGACCCTGAGTTTGCACAGCTCTTCACGGCGCAGTGCGTGATAAAGTAAGGTGGCCAACACGGCGCGGTCGCGCTTACCCTTGAGCGTTGCATTGTGAGGAGCATCAAGCAAGCCTCGCGCTTGATGATCACCCAGTGCCGGCGTTTTGCCCTGGTAGCTTTCTACCCGTGGCCGTTTCACCCCTTTGACCGGGTTATGCGTAACCGCATTTTTCTCGCACAAATATTCGAACAGGGATGACAGGGCCGCCAGCCGATGCCGGATAGTAGTGCCGCTCAATTCCCTGTGCTTTAAGTCATCTCGCCAGGCAATGACGTGAGACCGAGTGATTTCCCGGAATTCATCCGGGCGTGCAATGCCGATGAAGCGCATGAAATCCTGCAGGGCATTTTCATAAGCGCGCCGCGTCTGGGGGTTATCGATATTGGCAAACCACTCGATTTCTGCCGGTACTTCGGCCAAGCGGTGGAACTCGGCAACGCTAAGAAGCGAGTTGGATGAGGACGGGATAACCGGGAGATTGGAGGGGTTCATGCCCGAATCTTATTATTGATAACCTATTTTATCAATAATGAAACCTAGGAATGAAAAGCAGAATGGCGAATGCGGCACATGCTGCAACGGCAGGAACCGCCCGGGTGGGAGGTCTGATATCTGCCATTACCGTTCCAGGGATGGAGGGCGCCGAGAATCTCTCGATAGGTCCCTCACCGGTAACGCCGCTTTCCGGCGAGCCACCTTATTCCACAGGCGATCCCGATCCGGCACAGGAAACACCTGAGAACGTCATACGTCCGGAAAGCACGGACACACTCACCGCAGGAGGAGCAAGTGAAGAAACCAGAAAAAACTGAGCGTGCCGCGCCTGAGAATCCGTATCTTGCAGCGCGCCGGGAGTGGAACGAACGCTACGGAGATTACATCAAGGCCGCGCACAACTGGCGCCTTGCCGCAATAGGCAGCATTGGCGTGGCGTTGATATGCAGCAGCGGCATGGCCACGCTGGCGCTTCAGCAGAAGGTGGTCCCGTACGCTGTCGAGTTCAACGAACACCATGAGCCGGTGCGTGTGACGCGTGCGGACGTGATGGCGCACTGCTTTGCACGCCCTTGCAAGGGTGCGCGAATATCGGTTCAATTCGTCAAGGAGAATATGAGCTTTACCGCTGGTAATGATGATCCCCGGTCTACTTTGATGTTTACCATGCTCAGCGTGTTTGCTCAGTTTGAGCGTTCGCTCATCAAGGAGCGGCAGCGTGAAGGTATAGCCCTGGCAAGGGCCAAGGGAGTCTACAAGGGTAGGAAGCCTGCACTCAACGCGGAGAAGGTTGCAAAGCTACGAGAGCAGGCCGCAGCGGGAGCAAACCGTTCAAAGCTGGCGAAGGAGTTTGGGATAAGCCGCGAAACCCTTTATTCATATATTCGGCAGACCTGATTGTCCTATCAATCTGATATCGACCTGCCTCATCAGGCCCATCATTCATGACTGTTTGTTTCCCTTACCACCGCTGTGACGGTAACCAGTCTCCACTCATTCCTTTTTGCTCATGAGTCATTTTTTATGGAACAGAAAGTCGATAAAGCTGAATTTTATATATATATTTAAATAAGGATGGATATGGTTCATCGACCATCATCCGGCAGAGGGCGATGCAGGTGGCTCCACCATATAGGGGAAGCTGATGGCTTCCAATGGATACGATGCTTTTATGTCCCACAACAGCGCCGACAAGCCTGCTGTGGAATCCGTCGCAAAGGCACTGGAAGCGCAGGACATACGCTTTTCCTGGACGTATGCGACATCCTGCCAAAAAATCAGTGGCTCAGGAATCTTGAGATGGGCATCACCGAGAAAGCCGCAATATCCCTATCGTTTGACCACAATTACTCATCGGAATCCTTCTCTGGACTCCATAGCATCAACTCTTGGAGGAACATATGAGCGCCATCGTACTGGTTCATGGCATCGCCCAGGAACAACTTGGATCTGAGCAAATCCGCTTGAATGCCGTGGCAGCCCTGGTAGATGGCATCCAAGAAGCTGCCAAAGGTATGCCGACTGAAAAGGAGTGCGTACGTCTCGAACGCCTGGCCAAGCGAATTCTCGAGCGTGACCCTGAAGTGGAGGTAAAAGTCGCGTTCTACGGATCCGCGTTTCTAAAGCCGCATATCGTCGATGATGATGAGAAGCGGTTCAAAGATGATCTCGCGCTTGCGATGATGAAGCGAGCGCGCGATGACAGCGAAAGAGAGCGCACCTCCGACGTAGCTGAAGGGGAGTTGCAAGGAATTGAGGCGACCGGTGAGGCCCAAGGACCTGGCCGCGTGTTGGGTGCGGTCATCGAACGCCTTGGCCGCATTCCTGGCATCGCCCACTGGGTAATGGAAGGAGCAGCCCGATTTTTTCCTGAGCTCGAGCAAGTTGGCCAATACATGTGCGAGCCAGAGATTCGGGCATTCGCCCGCAACGAAGTCCGGCGTTTCATGACTCCCGACACGCGGGTACTCATTGGGCACTCGCTAGGCTCGGTGATTGCGTACGATATTGCGCGAGAACAAACCAATCCTCTGCCTCTGCTGCTTACGCTCGGTTCCCCGCTGGGCCTCAAGGAGATCATCTATGACAGGATTGATCCTCAGCCGCCAACCTTTCCGGCCAAAGTGCAGCGTTGGGTCAACGTCGCGGACCGTGAGGACTTTATCGCCAGCACGCTCGATCTGGAGCCACTCTTTCCACCCCCTGCCGGAGCGGTTTTCAACAATTTCCCAAGCGCTTATAACGGAAAGGCTCCCCACGTGCTCACGCGGTACCTGGGCAAGGATATTGTCGGTTCCGCGATCCTGCAAGCGATGATGCCCTTCGTATAGGAACAGTGGAATCCGCCCGACATCTTTTGGTCGTCGCCTCACATTGCGAGGCCGAAGGGTCACTGACCGGTCTGCATTCGACGGCCCATGCATTCGCGGAGGTTCTGCGCGACGATTTGCGAGGACACTGTGGGGTTGATGACAGCCTGGGCGTATTGCTCGACGCCGATCGGAAGACGATCGAAATGGCTGTCGCGCGCGCAGCCGCGTTTGCTCACGATAGGGTGCTGGTATTCGTCTGGATCGGCCACGGCAGGGTACATGACCAACGCTTCTATCTGATGCCTTTCGACGCCCGAGCCGAAACTATCGAAAACTCCGGAGTCGAGCTTATTCCGTTGCTAAAAAAAATCAAGGAAGCCGAGCCAAAGGGTATCGTGGTCTTAATAGACGCTTGCCAATCCGGTACAGCCCTTGTGCCGGGACTAGAGGCTTGGGTGCAATCACAGAATACTGACAATTCAAAAAACCCTGTCGCTCTAAAACCTCCTCGGGCTTCGATCGTGATACTGACAGCCACCGATAAGTACTCGGCCTTCAATCTTTCGTTCAGCAAAAGATTGACGGAACTACTTCGCAATGGCATCGGCACCGCTGATAAAGACCTCAGTTGCGCGAGCTTGCGAGACTACCTACGCGAGATGACGACCGGACAGATTCCGTGCCTGCTGCATTACGACGACGCGCCGCATTCTGCGCCGATGTGGATGAGTCATAACATCGCGTTCGACCGGAAGGTCCATTCCGGGGTAAAGGATCTGCGTGAACACAATCTGATGCTTAGTCACACGATCAAATCGATTGCACGTCGATTGACGACCCAATCAACTAGTATGGCATTCATTGCGGATGTGGGAGCAGGCAAGACGATACTGTCTGCGATGCTCGTGCAAATGCCTTATGATCTGCGCAAGACCACTAAACACCAACATTTTGTGGATGCTTCGCTTTTTGCGACTGAGGGTACAGTATTCATTACAGTCGTTAAGGGCCTTGCGGACCAGTTAAAATTATACAAGGGCTTCCGGGACGCCTCGCTGCCTTTCGAGGAGAGGAAGGATCTTCCCGACCAGGAACGAATGTATACACAAACCCAGACCCGCCCATTCGGGCAACAGAAGAAGGATCTGTCCGACCAGGAGCGAATGCTGCTAAGCCCGTTGCGGGTCTGGTTGCAGAAACTCGATGCGTCGAACGACACAGCGAAGATTACACTTTTGCTGCACGGCATCGACAGCATGGCGTCGGGGTGTCGTGAGAAGGTACTGACTCTCCTTGAATTGCTCGCCGCTCTACCCGGTGTGCGCGTTCTCATGACGGCTCGAAGCGGTGCGAAGACGCCGAATAATGTCGAAAAATATCCCCTCGACCCACTGACGAATGAAGAGGTCAAAATCTACCTGTCGAAAGCAAATGTCCATCCGGCATTGCACGACGCACTTGTAAAGCGAATCGGGGGCAACTGGCTGTGTGCGGCCGACTTTGCTGAGAAGTTCAAAGATGGCAAGAATCGTGACCCGGCGGAAATCGTCGAACTGACAGTGAAAAGGGGATACGAGGAGAATCTTCAACGATTGAGGGTCTGTGCTGAATATCCGGAAGACTCGGACGAACCGCTGACGATCGTCTTTATGACGCTCGCCGCAGCTGGTACCGGCGCGGTGATACCGGACGCCCTATTGCGTGCTGCTTGCGCAGTTCAGGGCGGACCAGCGACGGATGAGCAACTGGACAAGGAACTCAAGAAACTCGACGGCTTGATCTCCCGCAGCATCCTGCGAGAGACGTCGCCCATGTGGGGTCTCTATCACCAGGAACTGGTGAACTATGTGCGGTGCTCAGAAAAGTACCGAGTCCGCATGAAGACGGCGCATGCGGCGATTGTGGAAGCCTTGCAGGATAGAGTCCCCAACAGCAGGGACGCCGAGCCGATCGAGTGGCGATACGCTTTCGATCATGAGCTCAATCACCGGCTCATAGTAGGGAAGGTAACGGGTGAGTTAAAACGGTTTTATTCGATTCAGTCTGTCGATCCCGGAGACAATTGCTCGCTTTGGGAGCGACTGAATCGGATTCTAAATAAGGTTCTGAAATCTGATCATCCGGATATGCTCGCAACGCGGTACAACCTCGCGTACTGGGCGGGGGAATCCGGTGATGCCCATAAGGCGCGCAGTCTGTTCGACGCTCTACTGCCGGATCAGGAGCGGGTGCTGGGCGTCGGCCATCCGGACGTGCTCAGGACGCGGGGCAATCTCGCATGGTGGACCGGGCAATGCGGCGATGCTCATAAGGCGCGTGACCTGTTCGACACCCTACTGCCGGATCAGAAGCGGGTGCTGGGCGCCGGCCATCCGGACGTGCTCAGGACGCGGAGCAATCTCGCATGGTGGACCGGGCAATGCGGCGATGGCCATAAGGCGCGTGACCTGTTCGCCGCCCTACTTCCGGACCGAGAGCGAATGCTGGGCGCCGACCATCCGGATGTGCTCAGGGCACGAGGCAACCTCGCGTACTGGGCGGGGGAATCCGGTGATGCCCATAAGGCGCGCGACCTGTTCGCCGCCCTGCTGCCGGATCAGGCGCGAGTGTTGGGCCCCGACCATCTGGACGTGCTCAGGACACGGGGCAACCTCGCGTACTGGACGGGACAATCCGGTGATACTCATAAGGCACGTGACCTGTTCGCCGATCTCCTGCCGGATCAGGCGCGAGTGCTGGGCCCCCACCATCCGGATGTGCTCTTAACGCGGAGCAACCTCGCATGGTGGACCGGGCAATGCGGCGAGGCCCGGGAAGCGCGTGACCTGTTCGCCGAACTGCTGCCGGATCAGAAGCGGGTGCTGGGCGTCGATCATCCGGATGTGCTCACGACGCGAAATAACCTTGCCTGGTGGACCGGGCAATGCGGCGAGGCCCGGGAAGCGCGCGACCTGTTCGCCGCCCTCTTGCCGGACCGAGAGCAGGTGCTGGGCGCCGGCCATCTGGAAGTGCTCAGGACGCGGGGCAACCTCGCGCGCGAGATAGGGCAATGCGGCGATGCTCGGGAAGCGCGTGACCTGTTCGCCGAACTGCTGCCGGATCAGGCGCAGGTATTGGGCCCCGATCATCCGGACGTGCTCACTACGCGAAATAACCTCGCATGGTGGACCGGACAATGCGGCGATGCTCATAAGGCGCGCGACCTGTTCGCCGCCCTGCTGCCGGATCAGGCGCAGGTGTTGGGTCCCGACCATCCGGACGTGCTCAGGGCGCGGGGCAATCTCGCATATTGGACGGGACAATCCGGTGATGCCCATAAAGCGCGCGACCTGTTCGCCACCCTGCTGCCGGATCAGGCGCAGGTGTTGGGCCCCGACCATCCGGATGTGCTCACGACGCGAAATAACCTCGCATTGTGGACCGGACAATGCGGCGATGCCCATAAGGCGCGCGACCTGTTCGCCGCCCTGCTGCCGGATCAGGCGCAGGTATTGGGCCCCGACCATCCGGACGTGCTCAGGGCGCGGGGCAATCTCGCATATTGGACGGGACAATCTGGTGATGCCCATAAAGCGCGCGACCTGTTCGCCACCCTGCTGCCGGATCAGGAGCGGGTGTTGGGCCCCGTCCATCCGGACGTGCTCAGGACGCGAAATAACCTCGCATTGAGGACCGGACAATGCGGCGATGCCCATAAGGCGCGCGACCTGTTCGCCGCCCTGCTGCCGGATCAGGCGCAGGTGTTGGGCCTCGTCCATCCGGACGTGCTCAGGGCGCGGGGCAATCTCGCATATTGGACGGGACAATCTGGTGATGCCCATAAAGCGCGCGACCTGTTCGCCACCCTGCTGCCGGATCAGGAGCGGGTGTTGGGCCCCGTCCATCCGGACGTGCTCAGGACGCGAAATAACCTCGCATGGTGGACGGCGAAGGCCGATGAGGCGAGCATTTGAGCACCGTTCCTTTTGGACATACCCAAAGACTTTTCATCAGCTATCGCGTCTTGAGCATGCCATCGAAATCATTAGTGAGGCCTTGAAGAAGGGGGAGTCCGTCCCCGAATTGAATTTGGCGCCTTGGCGGTAATTCAACAGGTTAGTGCCCTTAGCTGAGGGCTTGTAGGTAAATACTTGATCAAGTACAACTCACTTGATCGAGCTGGCGCTCATGATTTTGATCCAGTGAACTGACGCGAACGTATCCGATTCTTTGACTGGTGATGACTCTCTCTCTACAAAAATGTCAGGGTAGAGTCTATGACCTTCATGGGGGAGTGTCAATCAATATAATTTGAAACTCTAGATTGACACAAAATGACAGGAAAAGTGTCAGGCAGATTTTGTCAGGATGGGGTGTACCACAGATTGACACAACCGATACGGAGGGGGACTAAAAATGGGTAGGTTAGAAGCAGCTGATAAAATATGTTATCAACTGTAAAGGGCTTTGTTTCCAATCCTACGGCCACGGTATTAAGGCTGTCCCGGCACTTCCTTGTCTAGCTCGGTTTGGTTCCCAAGCAGCACTCCAGCGGCGATAGAACGCAGCTCTCCGGGATCAGCAAACGGGGTGATTGTCTCATCTACGAACCTTACTCATTCATGGCGCCTGGCGCCCCAGATCCCTTATGGAAAACTTTGTTACGATCAAGCCATTCTCGGCGCAGCGGCTCAGCATGCTTGCATCTATATTTAGATCAAGCGCTATTGCCTGATAGCGCTTGATAAGCTTCGATCTCGGAAGCTGCGTCAAAAGTAACTCTAATTGAAATTATGGTGCAAATTTGGTGCAAAACTGTTTTTGAAAACAGAAGGTGCTTCTACCATGACCCAAGAGAAACTCGATAGTGCCAAGGTTGAAATCGAGCGCGAACGGCTTAAATTGGAGCGAGAGAAATGGGTTACTGAATCTCAGTTACGGGAGAAGGAACTTGATATCAAATTCGCAGAGCAGCGCAGCAGAGAAGCCGAAATCGAACTCAAGCGCGAAGAGCAAAAACGAGGTGGATGGGGGAATCCCCTGATTATTGCCATATTTGCGGCAGCCATAGCAGCTACGGGAAACGCGGTTATATCAATAATAAATGGAATGCAAGAACGCTCCCTAGAAGACCAAAAGTCTGAGCAAACTCGCATCCTTGAAATGATCAAAACGGACGAGGAAGCTGCCACTCAAAATCTAAGATTCCTTCTGGAAGCTGGGTTGATCGATAACCCAGAGCGCGCTCGAAAATTGAAAAAATTTGTTGATACGGTTAAACCTGGTGAAGGTCCATCGATTCGAAGCCAGCCCTTTGGGGGCGGAATACTAGGAGCAGATGATGCTGCTGACGTTAGTAGACTTGACGACAAGGATGGGATAAGAATGGCAAGTCGCGCGGTGGGTCGGCTTACGATAATATCCAACAACAATAACGTGCAGTCATGTACTGCGTTCCTTGTAGATAAGGACCTTGCCCTCACGGCGGCACATTGCATGAGTAATGCTACAGCTGCTTTCGTGGATTTCTCAGATCCCGATTCTTCCTCATCTAAATCCAAATACAAAGTGCAGCTACCTCCAATAAAGGAGGACCGTTTGCCGTCTAATAACTTCTCTCTACTGAGACTTTCAGGGGAGCCAGGGAAACACTGGGGAATTCTTGCTCTCAGTTCTAATGAACTAACAGTTGATGAAAAACTTGTAGCCGTGTATTTCCGTGAAAATGAATCTAAAAAGCAATATGTTAAGGCCCCTGACTGCAAGATTTCTGAAATTGAGGAAAACGTGTTCCATCACGGTTGTGATACGGGAGCTGGTAGCGCAGGATCACCCATCCTTAGTCGGGAAGGGTTGCAGGTGTTGGGATTGCACAACGCGCGAGATCTTACCGGTGGGATGGCAACTCGCTCCGATATTATCTTTCAGGCCATTGAGGCCGACCTCTCAGTTAAAAAGGTTAAGAGTGGCTATTTACAAGATATCCGACACCATTAGGAATGGCTGGTACTTCATTAATTAATGTCTATGACGCTGAAAAGCCAGAAATATTTGGATTTGGAAATCTTATATTGACAAACAATCTACCTTTGCTATGCATATATAAGAGCTCTATTTCCGGTCCATTAATGAAAGAAAGCGGAAAGGAAGCTCCAGAGGACGTTAATAATAAATCTGACAGGAGTAATCATGAAAACCACATATTTAATATTTGCGTTAGTGTTGATTAGTTTTGGGTGGGGGAATTCGATCAATGCAGCGGAAGGACCCAGCGCCGTATACACATTTTGTGTGGCAGATAATGCTTCAAACTGTCCCGGTGATAGCAAAAATCGGTTTTATGGCTGTGGAGCAGATACAAAGAAAATAGCGGGGGATTACTGCAAAGTATATGGCCCTGACGGGGAGGAGATACGGGGGAAGTTTCGACTGAACTGGCTATCTACGACCGAAGGGGGACAGTGTGGCTACACGGTTCTTAAAGTAGAGTGTCTATAAAAGGTATCAACCATGTCATCGATAAAACTTCCGGTAGTCAGAAAATCCGACAGCCTAGGCGTGGTAGCGCGGCGCACGGCGTCGCGCTGTGCAAGCGCACAGGGGTTGCGCGCAACCCCTGTGCGCAAGGGCAAGGGCGAGAAGCTGCGTGAGCGTGTGGATGCGCAGCTGCAGTCCATTGCTGATGATCCGGCGCTCGTGCGCTCATTCTTCAGGCATCCATCTGTTGCCTATACTTCTGACTGCTGAGTAATTGCAAATGAACCTGCATTCATCCCCCGTCGACCTTCTCTGGCTCGTAACCGCTGTTGATCTCGACTAGGCGGGCAACCAGGGAAGGCGCCCGTGAGCCGCTGACGCTGAACTCCACATTGCAGGCCCGCATGAATTTCTCGAATTTCTCGATTTGCGGCTCGCTGCGATAAAGACCGATGGCCGGAGGAACACTGAACATGCCTGACCCACCAGTGATGATGTCGCCCAGTGCGTTAATAGCTTGCGGCGAAAGTGGAAAGGGCATGGTGCCGCGCTGTTACTCCCAATCGGCCGATTTCAACCCAAGGCTGCGAGCGTTCTCCGAAACCGCACGTCTCACGCCGTCGCGGGCGCCGTCTGGAAACTCGGCCGAGATTTCCACCACAACACGGACGGTCGCATTCGGGTCGGATGTGAGCACCGACACGATCTCCTCGGCGATCTGAACGAGGCGCATCTTAGCGGTCGCGGGTGGTACCTCGGCCGAGCCGTTAAAGGTTCGAGGCTTCGCGGTGGCCGATGTCGGCGCGGACGTCATCGGCCTCGGCGACGGGCTCCCGCCATTGGGCACATAAACGCTCGGTCCCTCCGTCACCCCGCTCGGGGTCATGGCAACCGCCGGATCAGCGGGAGCTGGCGCCAGCCGGTTTGCATCCTCATAGACCTGGGCCGCTTGAGGCTCGATCAGAAGCAAGGCGTCGTCGAAGACAACATTGCCGCCGCCGAAGGAAAAGCCCTCAAACTTGCCATCGGCCTCGCCGTAGGCGGTGCCGAAAAAGTCCTTGCTGGCTGCACCGGCACGGATTGCCTGCGCCAGAACATTCCGCGTCTTGAGGCGCGGAAGGTAAAGATAGCGCAGGGTGTCCTCGAAGAAGCTCGCCGCGCTCGCGGCGTTCTGTCCGCCCTTCCAATAAAGCTCCTTGAGCTTGGCGCGCAGGTGGATCGGCGACCAGGTGGTGATGACCAGTTCGTTATCGGTGCAAACCCGCCCGATCTCGCCGCCGATAGAGCCGCCGGTCGTGTTCAGGGCGAACGCCTCAATGCCGGGCTTCGGATCGGTCGGCGCGTCCTGCATCGGGCAGAGCAGCCATTTGTAGCACTCGCGGACCACGCGCGGCAAGGCATCTTCGGCGCTCTTCAGCTCCTTCTCAGCTTGTTTCTGCTGTAAATTGTCGATGGTGAGCCTGCTTTCCTCGATGTCCTCGACGATCGAACCCCAAGCGAGTGCGATGCGCGTCGCGTCAATGAGACGGGAAAGTGCGCCATAATCGGGAGCAAGGAAGAGCAGTCGGTTGCTGCGATAGCGCGGCTTTGCGCCGTTCCTGCCGATGATCTCAAGCACTGCTTCAAAAGCACGGCGGTTTTCCTCGCGCGCGTACCAAGTCTCCGGCGGTAGGACGATCAAGCGCAAAGCGGTATCGTCCGGCACGTCACCATGCGGCGTGAAGATATGCACTCCGTCGAAGGACGTGGCGTTGCCGACCGTCTTCTTCAAAGCCTCGGCGATCTTGCCGCGCACCTCCGTCCGGTCGTCGAACCGGCGCTTCCGATCCTCCATCTCCCGCCGCAGATTGGCGCGAGTGTCAAACCAGAAGCGGGTTGCGTCCTGACTCTTGTCGCCGGAGGAATTGAGATAGTGCAGGCGGTCGGCAAGCCGGCCGAGCGCATCCGCATAGACAGATGCAGCCTGTCCCGGCTGAAGGCAGCCGAGAATGATGTGCGCGCGGTCGAGGCCGCGCGCAGCTACTTTGGAGGCGACCGAAGACGGGGCGCTGCCGAGAAACATCGTGCGCGCAATGCGTCGAGCCGCGCCCACCTGGCCAAAGCGGGGCTCCTTGTTCTCCAGGGCTGTCGTCTCGGCGCGGTCCCCGTCGATGTCTCGTTCGATCACTGCATCCCAGCCCGCAGGAAGGTAATAGGTCAGTTCGTTGCGGCTGTTGCTGTCGTGGAGCGGCAGGCTACCGGGCATGATGAGCAGGTCTTTGTTGTCATCCTTCCACAGCCGATAGATGACCTTCGCCATGAGTTTCAGGACGCCGCGCGTTCGCTGAAACCCGTCGATGGTCGTCCAGTCCTCATAGAGACGGTCGAACACTTCCGGGTGGATCGGATAGGCGTGCAGCAGCCGATCATAATAGTGCCGTTCCTGCGTATCGACCGGGAGCTTTACGCCCTCAGCGATATAGGCGTCAGCGAAAGCGCGGCACACGGCTTCGCGGACCTTCTCGTCGCGCACCGGCTCGAACAGCCGGCGGCGCACGATCTCGAAGGCTTCCTCGGTCGCTACCGGCTTCCAAAGCGCCTGTATGCGCCCGAAGGTCTTTTCGAGAGCGCGCAGCACCGTGATGCCGCGCTGACTGCCCGCTTCAAGATCGGATTCCGGTAATGATGCAAGCACAATGGCGCGCGGCACCAGCTTCACGGCTTCAGTGAGAGCCTGCACGAAGGACAGGTTGGAATCGTAGCTGCCTCCGCTGATTGCCTGCGATTCCGGGAACTGGCGAATATAGGCAACCAGCTCGTCGATCAGTACGACGCATGGGGAGTGGCGCTCCAGAAGGTCGCGCAGCACGTCCTTGCCGGGAGATGTGCCGGTGGCATCCGCCTCGGCGACAAGCGCGAAGGCTTCCGCGCCGCCAAGCTGCCATGCGATCTCGCCCCACAGGGTCTTGATCGTCTGGTTCCCGCGCTTCCACGGCTGGCCCGGCGCGTGCGCGGTGCCGTCCAGCACCGCGACGCGGGTCTGCGGCACGTCCATCAAGCCCGCCCGGTCAACAAGCGCGGGGATGCCTGCGAGGTCGGACAGGGCGCATTTGCGGGTCGCAAGGTGATAGACGGCAAGCATGGTATGCGTCTTGCCGCCGCCGAAAGCGGTCTGAAGCTGAACGACCGGCTCACCGCCCCGCCCGGCGAGGCGCTGCGCAACCTGCGTCAGCAGGAGCGCCATGCCCTCGGTGATAAATGTGCGGTCGAAGAACGCGCCGGCATCCTGATATTCGCGGCTGGCCTTGCCGGTGTTGACTGCCGTGATGTCGGCTGCGAACTCCGATTGCTGGAACGTGCCTTCAAGCACGTCCTGATGGGGTACAGCCACTTCTCTCCAAGGTTTCATCGCTGGCTCCCCCTTCAGCCAAATAGGTCGCCCTGATGCGCCTTCGGTGCCGCTGCGGCGGCGGATTCGATGGCGTTCCAGCTCGTTATGATCTCGTTATAGGCGCGGGCATCCTCGGCCCAGCCCGCCCGCTCGCAAAGCGTATAGAGGCGATAAGCAAGCTGTCGCGTCGGCTCGGCCTTGGTGGCGACTGCCGCAAGCACCTTGCCCGCGCCGCTCTCGCCTTCCGCCTTGAAGATGCGGATCAGGTGATGCAGGGCTTCCCATACCGGCAGGCGCTCGTCACTGACCGGATTCCACTCGGACGGGTATTCGGCCCATTTCAGCAGCCGGACAATGCCGCCTGCAGCAAAGAGCACACCCGACTGCCTCACGCCGTCAACGCTCGTTCCCTTGGCGCGCGCAAGTGTATCAGCTTCGCCAAACCGGCCTTCCCTCCAGCCATATTGCTCAAACCAGTGCAGGCAGAATTGCGTGTCGTGGTCAAAGTCATCCTCGGCGAGGAAGCGATTGATGAGCCGCAGCGCGGTTTGCACGGTCATCGGCCTGCCGTCCGCCTCAAGCACGGCGGCGTATTTGGAGAACACGGCCATGCCGGGGCCGATAATGGCCTGCGAGAGATCAACTGGCGCGACGGGAGAACGATCGTCGCCGGAGCCGCGCGTCATCTCATCAAGCGCCTCGGGCAGAACCTGATTCAGCTCGCGCAGGAAGGCACGCCGAGAGACCGTTTCCGCTGTTGCCTGGCGCGGCCGGCAGACAAGGACGATACTGGAAGCAAGAGCGTTTGCTTCATTCGCCCGTATGCGCCCCGCTCCCTCCGTCCGCACCGGCCAAGTGCCGGTCAAGGCAAAACCAGACCGAACCACTGCATCAAGAAACGTCTCCCATCCTGTGCTAGATGTCCCCTCCCCGCGCTGAGTCTCCGACTGTTTGAAAGCATAGTATATCGTGACGGGTGCGGATGGATGGGCTTGGCTTGCCAATCGCTGCATCGCTTGAGTCATTCCATCAAGAAAGAAGGCTTCCGCTTTTGCTCTCCCACCATGCCGAGCTGGAGTAGCCACAAGCTCCTCTGCTTTCGGAACGGCAACCGTGGCAAAAAGATCAGGATATATCGGTCTCAGGGTGCGCCGGAGCCATACATAGAAGAAATCAGATAGATCGGCGTAGCCGATATTGTCGTAGTAGGGAGGGTCTGTAGAAACAACCTTACCTATGGAAATCGACTGAGTCGCAGCATCTTCCTGAATTGCTCTTGCTCTGGAATTAGCCGGAAAGAAGTCGATAGCCATAGATCCTTTGTCTATTGCACTTGCAAGGCTTCCACCTGCATCGGCAAACGGATTCGACTCTGCAAAATCCCAAACCATTGAGAGCGCCTGCCTAGCAAACGTTTCTCGAAACGCTCCGCGATCATTCATCCACGAAGCAAGAGATGATCCTATATTAGCTACTTTTGATATTGCAGACGCCAAGTAAATCTCGATAGCTTCTGCATAAGCGCGAGCTCCGCTGCCGCCTGCATCTAGCCCAGTTTCATGGTCATTCATCCCGGAGGCAACGGCGTCCTTTAGTACTTTCTCACCAGCCTCTTTGACCATGTCGCTGAAAGTGGTCAAAGCTACCAATTGTCTTGCGGTGAAGAGGTCGCTCCACCCTGTCATTCCGTAGTTGCCTACGCGGAAGCCAAGCGCCTGCGGGAAGAATTCCACGTCTGGCTTCCAGTCAGGTCGTGCGCGGCTTGCGGCGCTTTCTTGTTCCGGTGTCGGTGAGAGGTAGACGCGACCATTCCGTGCTTCAGCTACGACCCCCATAAGCCGTGCGCCCATTCGTCCGGCTCTAGCCTCCGCTCTTGCATAGTCTGCGCTGATAGGCACTTGCGAGAGCAAGCATCGAAAGTTGCCGCGCACCAGTTTTGTTCCGTCGTTTGCATCGGACGGAGCTTTTGCGAATCTTACAGCGAACCGATACCCGTTACTATCTACTATCGGTTCAACATAGGATTCATTGTTTGTCCTGCTGGAAAGCACAAAGGTCGATGCAAGCGGTACGTCAACGTGCCGAAACGCAGGATTCGGACTCTTTACCGTCCTCGCCCATATCCAAGCGATGACAGTGAGTTTCTGGCCGACCAGCGACTTCAGATCGGATCGCTCCTTTGCCATATCTGGCGTGATCTCGACTGGTGGATAGAGCTGGCCGATGCGCCTCTGCGCCTCTTCACGCATCCATTGGCCGTAGTAGCGCACGTCCTCGGCGAGCCCCTGCGCTCTTTCCCATTGCTTGCTCCAAGCATCATGGCTGCTCCGCGTCCGGGGGTTTACTGGCGGGTGTTCGGCAAACTTCGGCGGAATCTCGATCATTGCCTTGTTGATAAGCACGGCGACCGGATTGAGATCGGACGCATAGGCTTCAAGCCCAAGGCGCTGCGCTTCGAGCGGCAGCGACCCCCCGCCCGCGAAGGGATCATGGAAGGCCGGCAGCTTTTCGGGATCGAACAGTTCCGCAGCTTGCGGATGATCCTTGTTGAGTTCGCAGGTTTCGCGCCAGGATTTACGGATTTCCGCGCGGGCCTTTCCTAGGACTGCCTCATTGTTTGTATTCTCCCACTTCACCATTTCTTTAATAATCGTGAAGAGGCGATTGCGATTGGCCGCCCAGCTCGCCTTGATGTTGTTTGGTGGAATCTCGCCCGGATGCTCAAGCTCCCACTTCCATGACGGATCGTTGACCATCTGCGCGAAGATCACGGCGCGCGCCGCCGCAAGAGGGCGCCGCGCCCACCACAGATGCAGCGTGCTCGGATGCCCGTGCCTGATCGACTTCTCGCGCGCAGCGGCCTCGTTGATCACATCCAGCGGCAGCGCGACTTCGATCAGCTTCTTCGGGGTTTTTACGATGGCGATCATTCTTATTGTCTTTCCGTCAGCACATGCCGGATGGCCGTGTAAAATGGCAGATTGCACGCGTACTCGAGCTCTTCCGCGAAATACGCGCGAATATCATCCGGCGACCAACCTTCGTTGAAAGCAGTATCGGCGTCGTCAACGTATCCCGACACCGCTATCTTGCGCATGGCGCGCAGCCGGCCCCACTCGGCATCAAGCGAGAAGACGCGCAGCGTCTCGCTGGCGCGATGCTTGTCCGCTGCCGAAAGGCTGCGCCGGATGCTGATCGTTCCATCCGCTTGAAAGATGAAGAAGGCGTTCGGGTCGTCACAGCACGGGTTTATCAGGTCCGGGACATTGTATGGGCCTGCACCGTTGTCCTTGAAGCGACCGCATGAGTCCGTCTGATTGCAAGACCAGAAGAGATTGTCCCAATCGAAGGTGAGCGCAGGATGCGTGCTCCTGCGCCGAAAGTGCTCTATGTGGCGGCCAAGAGCGTCGATGTCGCCCTCGCAGTATGCGCAGCGGCGACCTTGCATCGTTTCTAGATGTGTCCCGATTTCTTCCTTGTGATCGGGCGTAACGTCCTTCCACAAATGCGTGCCGTGATGATAGCCGCCCAAGCAGGGCGGAGCGGGGCAGACGATGCGATCAAATTTCCTCATGTCACGCACCCTCCGGCCGGCTCTTGGCGAGCCGGAACCGTTGAAAGCGGATGAGGCGGTCGCACTCCAGCATGACCGGATGGCTTTGGCCGAAATGCGCGACCAAGCGTTGCCGCAGGGCGAGCGCCTCCGGTGCATCGGCCTTAGCGTCCTCGATGAGAGTGCGATAGGTGCTCAGGTCGCTTGATTCTTGAAGCTGTGGAACGGGGTCCACGTCCATCACGGTAGCCAGGACATCCGCACTCTCGACGCCTCTGGTCTGAATTAGGGGTGTCTCGATCACCACGTCGCCGTTGCTGATATGGAGGACGCGGATCGACGAGTTATCGACGGTGGACAGGACATGAGGGCTGTGCGTGCTGACAATGATCTGTAGCGCCGGGAACGCGCTTCGCAGCAAGCCAAGCACTTGCTGCTGCCAACGGGGATGCAGGTGCATGTCCACTTCGTCGACGATGAGGACGCCCGGAGTCTCGATCGCGGCCTGATCGCTCAGATGTGGATTCAAGCTTGCGCAGCGGCGCGCAACATCGGCGACCAGCGCAAGCATGGTGCGGACACCATCGCTCAGCATGGATAAAGGCAATCGGCCTTGCATCTCGTGCTCGGCCGTCAGGGCGTGAAGTTCATGGTCCCAATCGAGATTGGACCAGCCGGTAGGCTTCAGAACCGTGTCGGCCGCCTGCTTCACCCCCGCGATCATGGCGAGATTCACGGGAAGGCTTTCCTTGTAGGCGGGCGATGCCGTCTGCCGGGCGCGATGCTCGAACCATGCCGAAATGCCCTTGAAGGACGAGGACGACGTGAGGCAGTCGGCATAGCCGGCGACGCGCTCTCCGACATTGGTGACGGAGGAACGGCGATACTCGGTTTGGCGGTGCTCACCCCAGAGGCGCCTGGTCCCGTAGTAGGCAATCAGCGGAAGAACGGCTGTATTGGATAGGAATGGCTGTGCGGCGGCTTTCAACGGGCCAAAATGCGCGCTGCTCGGCCGCACCTTGTCGCCGTATTTCTTGACAGTACTTTTCCAGGTTACGGCTCCGCCATGAACGGCGGCCTGTGCTTCATATTCGGTCGGAAGGCGGGGCGACATCCGGCGCTCCTGCCCTGGGATCAGGCGCACGTCGGTCCGCTCAATCCGCCGCACATTCTCCGGCGGATAGATCGCGTTGACGAAGACCGAGAGCGCAGCTCCGGCGGCGTCGAGCACTGCGGTTTTGCCGCTGCCATTCTCCGCGACCAGAACGGTGAGGTCACGATGGAACTCGATTTCACAATGGGCGAAGCAACGAAAATTCGTCAGCGATAGCTTGTCGAGGCGTAGCGCGGTCATCGGGCCTCTGTTTTGGCGAGCAGATCGCACAGATTGAAGTTGATGGATGCGACACCCCAGCCCGGTTCGCGGTCGAAGGGGCTGGGAATGTAGTGCGGGCCGTCAATGGCGTCGTCTTCGCCGACGATGATGATCGCCAGCACGAACTTGTCGCCCTGATTGAAGGCGTAGAGCATTTCGTTGCGAGTGATTGTGATGGTGCTCGCGCCCTTCACCCGCCCCTTCACCTCGATATGCTTGGGATCGGGCTGTTTGCCGTCAACGGCCGCCGGATAGGAAGTTAAATCCCAGCCGCATTTGGCGGCGGAGACATCGATGACGCGGCAACCGCGCGCTTCCTCGGCTTGCCGGACGGCCGTCATAGCGATTTGTTCGATGCGCGAGCGAGCAGCCGCATCGGCCGCGAAGGTCGCCGCCACCGGATCGTCCGGCTCGTCGCCGCGCAGCTTGTTCATCAAGCCAGCCGGCGCGATGAGCGCCGCGCCCAACACGACCGGCGTGCCGTTCACGACGTGGCGCATGGCCTGAAGCTCCTTCTTGCGGCCGTCGAGGCGGCCTTGAAGGTCGCCAAGCGTGCGCTCGACGTTCTGAAGGTTGAGCCGCATGTCCTTACCAGCCTCGGCGTCATCCTTGAGCTTCAGCCAACGATCCTGCCAGAAGGCGATTTCCTTGCTCAGCCGCTCATGGACGGCGTTCAGGATCTTCTCCACATGGTCGATGCGCCGTTGCGCGACCTCGCCATAGTGCTCCGGCACCAGCGTCGTCGCGGCGAGGGAAAGGGCGCGCACCTCCTGACCGGAAGACAGCCAAGGCGCGTCGAGGACGTCCTTGAGCAAGACGCGCTCGGCCTCGGGCAAAGGCTCAAGGTCGAGATGGGGTGCCCATCCGGCGAAGGTTGCTTGGCCGTCAGGCCCGACGCGCACGAATTGCAGGCGTTTGGAAAGCACGATGCCGTCGCCGGACTTGATCTCGTGCGTCAGCAGGAACAGCAGTGCGGGATCAGGCCCTTCATCGGCCGGGTCGATGAGAACCGACCCTTGCCGAAGAAGATTGGCGTGCTGCTCAAGGAGTATATCCGACATGGTGAGCATGAGCGGATGGCCGGGGTGTATCAAGACCGCGCGCTCCAGTCCCGGCTTGTCGAGGGGCCGGATGGCCTCACGATCGAAGCAAATGCGGCTGTAGCGCCGCAGCACGGGGTCATGCTCGCGCCGGTTCCGCCCGGTTAGGCGACGGTCGCGCTCTCGGATTGCCGCTGGAATATGACTGATCTCATAGCGCCCCGCCTCACGCGGATGCGCGGTGCCGCCAAGTGCGTCGAGCGCCTTGGTGAAGAAGGCTCGGACAAAATAGGGCTGAAGCCGTCGAGCCTCCGCCTTCTCCATCTCCTCCTTCACGGCGAACAGCCGATCCGCGCTCATCGTTTCCTGCGCGAGCGCATTGCGGTTCAAGAGGGATTTCAGGTGGTCGTGGTCGAGCGCCTTGTCGATTTTCTTGGTCAGGCGGGCGCGGACTTCGGGCCGGTCGCCGTAGCGGATGGCCTCGACCAGCAGGTCTTTGAGGCTGGTTTCCTCGAAAACCTCGCCGAGAATGTCGAAGACGCGCCCATGAAGAGCCTGGCTTTCGACCTCCAGCTTCAGCAACAGGCGGTGATAGACATCGCCTTCGCGGGTTTCCTTGGCGACCAGATTCCACAGGTGACAAACCTCGGTCTGCCCGATTCGATGGATGCGGCCGAAGCGTTGCTCCAGCCGGTTCGGGTTCCAAGGGAGATCGTAGTTGACCATGAGGTTCGCGTTCTGAAGGTTCACGCCTTCGCCCGCGGCGTCGGTCGCCACTAGCACGCGGACATCGGGATCGGAGCGGAAGAGCGCCTGAAGACGGCGACGCTCGTCGCGGTGCGTGCCACCGTGGATGGTCACGATGGCATGGGGATTGCCATGCACGCCGGTGATCCGCTCTCGAAGGTAGTTCAGTGTGTCGCGGTGTTCGGAGAAGATGATGATCTTGCGCTGCTGCCCGCAAGCGTCACGCATCTCGGGATTGTTCTGAAGGATTTTGGAAAGCTCATCCCATTTGCGATCCTGCCTGGAGGCGACGACGGCCTTGGCCTGTTCCTCCAACCCCTTCAGGATGACGATCTCGGCCTGAAGCTCGGCGACGCTCTTGGCGGCCGTTGCATCGTCGATCAGGGTTTCCTCTAGGGTCTCCTGCTCCTCGGCACTCAAATCGTCGTCATCCTCGGGAACGCCGGGATAGGTCTCGTTGATCGTCTGGCGGCGCCTGACGCCAAGTTTTTCCTCTCGCAACCGGTTCTCTAGCCGCTCGCGGCGGCGCTTGAGCGACTGAAAAATTGCCTCGGGGCTTGAGGCAAGCCGCCGTTGCAGCGCGGTGAGGGCAAAGCCGACCGAACCCTTGCGCGCGCCTTCGAGCTGGTCGGCTTTGCCCATCTCGGTCTGCACATAGTTGGTGACAGCCTCGTACAAGGCCACCTCGATCTGTGAGAGTTCGTAATTGACCGTGTACGCCTTGCGCTCTGGGAACAGCGGCGTGCCGTCGAACTTGACCAGTTCCTCCTTGACCATGCGGCGCATAAGGTCGGAGGCGTCGACCTTGTGAACACCGTCTCGGAATTTGCCGTAGAAGCGGTCGGAATCGAGCAATGAAAGAAAAAGCTGAAAGTCCTCTTCCTTGCCGTTGTGCGGCGTCGCTGTCATCAACAGCAGGTGCCGGACATGCGCGCCCAGCTTCTCGGCAAAGCGGAAGCGGCCCGTCTTCTCCAGCTTGGAACCGAAATAGTGTGCGGAGAGCTTGTGCGCTTCATCGAAAACGGCCAAATCCCAGCCGGGAGCACAGAGCTTGTCCTGAAGCTCCTCGTTGCGGGAGAGCTGATCGAGCCGGACGATGAGATGGGGATAGTCGTCGAACGGGTTTCCGCTCGGGGAGGTCTGCTCCAGAAGCGGCGAATAGACGTGAAACTCCAGCCCGAATTTCTCGTAAAGCTCGTCCCGCCACTGCTCGACAAGGCTGCCGGGCGCGACAATCAGGATGCGGTACGAATCCGCACGCATGATGAGTTCGCGGATGTAGAGCCCGGCCATGATCGTCTTGCCGGCACCGGGATCGTCCGCAAGGACGAACCGCAAAGGCTGTCGGGGCAGGAGCGATTCATAGACAGCGGTGATCTGGTGCGGCAGCGGCTCTACATTCGAACTATGGACCGCCATCATTGGATCGAACAGGAAAGCTAGGTCGATCCGTTTGGCTTCGCAAGCAAGCTGGAACGCCGCGCCGTCCCCGTCGAACGAAAATGGCCGCTCCGCCATGGCAATGTCAACAGAAGACTCCTCACCTCTGTTGAGAAGCCGTTCCTTCATGTCGCCGATTGGGGTCCGGTAGATGAGCTGGACAGACCCTTCGCCCAAGGGGACGACCGCAACGACCGTCACGATCTGGAACGGCTCGATCCCAGATAGACTCTGACCAAACTTTATTTCTTCGAGCTTCATGTGGTCGCCTAGAAAACGGATCGCAAAGTACGTTAACCGATTAACATGGCATTAGCCTCTCGACTGCAACGGCAGCACGCGCAAGCGCGTGCGATTGGGTTCAATGGTAAGCAACACCCCGTCCTCTAACTCAGTCGCCATCTGGCGCAGGGCAATAATGACTTGTTTACTGATCACATCCGGGCTGATGTCCTCGGCGCGGATTTGCACGACACTGGGTTTCTCACCCTGAGTGGCGGCCAGAATCGCGCTGAAATCCAGATCGTGGGTAAGTACCATGTAACTGTTCGCGGCGGCGAAGGCCATGATTTCCGAGTCCGGCGCGTTGTGCGCGCCCAGCTTTGACCAATGCACCGCCTCGATGCCTGCCTCGGACAACATACCGACCCAGCGCGGTGACAGGTTCATATCGACGAGCAGCTTCACATCGTGGCCAGCGTGACCTCGCGCTCTTCCGCACGCCACGCAGCGTAGCGAAGCGCTTGCATGATGTCCTCGCGTTCGAGATAGGGATAATCAGCAAGAATTTCCTCGATGCTGTGTCCCGCACCAATTTGCCCAACGATCATGCCGACCGTGACACGCATGCCGCGGATGCACGCCTTGCCCCCCATCACGTCCGGTTGCTGGGTGATACGATTCAGTTGTCCCATGCTCTGCTCCTCATTCTTATCAAAACTCTCAAGATAGCACGCGCACCGGGGTTCCCTCGTTTTCAGGGCAACAAGTGACGGTACGCAAAGCCAGAAACGACGGGAAGGTGACTCAGTATGGTAATGCGGGTATTACTGTTCATTCTGTAACGCGAGTTTTAGGACGTGAAGCGTGGTCGATTTCAGCTAACAGCGGCAGCAACTGCTCACGATCGGCGCATCTGGACACTTCGTTACGTAGTTTTCGTACCAAGGCCCGGCGCTGATGCTTGCTCATCCACTGGAATCCCAGGGTCGTGCAGGCGATTTGTTGATGATCGAAAAGCGGGTTCGCATAGCGAACCCGGCATTTAACGGGCAAGGCAAGTTTAGGGTACCAGCATCCTTCCGCAGCTTCTCGTTTTCAGTTTTGAAAGTTACCCACCCCCTTTCGCCCCTCTTGCCTTACTCACTCGGCGGGGGCTTCGGGCGTGGATAACTCTTCACTCTTAATCAAGATGGGTCCGGTAGGTATAGTTTATATATTCGGCCTCATCAGGCATGGAATTTATTTTCTGTTTGCATAAATCCATCCAGCGAGATTGGAATATGTCTCGCTCTGGGTTCTGGTAATCAGCCCCATGCCCACCCTCGTACTGGCGTAATCTAGTTCCATTCACATAATCATGAGAGTCGTTACCCAAATCTTCCACATTCATCCAGCTACCGGCCCTTTTCAGGGCCGGTAGCTAACTATTCAATGGATCTATTCTCCGGCACGGGTGGATTTCAGATTATCCGGCAGCCAGCGCGACCTTGAGAGTTCTTCATCCGCTCTCAATACCAGCTGATCCTTCTTCAACCCCCGCATTGTATCAGCCCTGTCAGGCGATACCACTTTCGTCACCACGGAGAGAATCCTGTCCTTCGATACATGCGACAGATAATTCTCCGCTGTGGCTTCCCACCAGTCGGCCATGTCGAGGCTCAGGGCAGACATGAGCGCCGCGGCCTCATCCGGTGGCGCATTCTCCCGGCTTGACACGGTATTGATCGAGGCCGCTGTACAGACGGCAAGCAATTCCAGAAGGTCCTGCTGCGATTGATCCAACAGCCAAGCAAAGAGTCCCTTGCCCTCCTGCTCTGCCGCTTCGACTTTATCTTTCCAGTACTGGCGTTTTTCCTCGATTGCCATGCCCGCCCTGCTCTGCCCGATATTCTCCGCGTCCGGCTTAAGACGCGTTTCCTCGACATTGATCTGCACGGTGCGGCCTGATCTGAACCTGTTCCCGACAACCTGCATGGCCAGCCGGTGCACAAGAGCCGCCAGGGCGACCTCGGGCCTGTTCATGAGTTCTGCCTGAATAGCGGCGGTGCGGTGCGCCGTCAGCATGCGCGTGAGCTTTTCCGAATGCACGGGTTTCTCTTCGCTGCTTCTGCCCGTTCCCGCAATAATATCCCCTGCCCTCTCTTCCTGTCCGGAAGACAGTTTCTTCATATCTTCCTTGCGGATCAGGCCACGCTCGATTTTCAGTTGCCCCTCATGGCTGACTGTCACGATGGCTCCCGCAATTGCAAGATCGTCCGGATAAATGACAGTCAACGATTCATCCAGTGTATCCAGTTGAGCTTGAATGCGATCCGCTTTTGCTTCGATTGCCCGGTACAGTTCCCCGCTCTCGTCGGCACCCTCGTCATAGGCTTCATACTCAGGCTGTAGAGCTTCCATCTCGGCATCCAGCGCATCCATTCTGGCCTGTTCTTCCCCGGCGGGCTCGCGCCTGACCGTCCTTACACGCCCGAATTCAGCCAGATCGGAATAATCGAACCGGGTTCGAACCTGTACCCATGCATAACTTTCCTCTTTGATCGGCTCGACCGCCTGATTGAGTTTTTCC
>Ga0209916_1000456_pt1 | contig 63792 bp, 50 predicted proteins | sample ThiBio_1000_plan_FD_183956 | JGI IMG/M metagenome (GOLD analysis project Ga0209916, IMG submission 183956) | Wastewater bioreactor microbial communities from Cape Town, South Africa - Thiocy_solids_2 (SPAdes) | ecosystem: Engineered > Bioreactor > Thiocyanate-remediating > Anaerobic-Aerobic ... | reverse complement strand
AATTTTCACCTATAGCTTGGATCCGCCGCGGCGGACTACCAAATGAGCTACTCCCGCGTACCTTTTTAAAAATTTTCACCTATAGCTTGGATCCGCCGCGGCGGACTACCAAATGAGCTACTCCCGCGTACCTTTTAAAAAATTTCACCTACAGCTTGGATCCGCCGCGGCGGACTACCAAATGAGCTACTCCCGCGTACCTTTTTAAAAAATTTCACCTATAGCTTGGATCCGCCGCGGCGGACTACCAAATGAGCTACTCCCGCGTACCTTTTTAAAAATTTTCACCTATAGCTTGGATCCGCCGCGGCGGACTACCAAATGAGCTACTCCCGCTTACAATTTCAAATTTGAAATTTAAAATTTCAAATTGTTCTGTGGGCAAGGATGGATTCGAACCACCGAACTCCGAAGAGGACAGATTTACAGTCTGTTGCCGTTGGCCACTTGGCTACTTGCCCAAAAATTGTGTGTAAGCCTGTAATGTAAAGCAATATAATGACGACGGCAATTGCTGCCTCATGAATTCATACCCGAAAAAACCGTAAAGCGCTGAGCCAGTGGAGGGATTCGAACCCCCGACCAGCTGATTACAAATCAGCTGCTCTGGCCAACTGAGCTACACTGGCATTTTATTGAAATTCAATACTGTAAAGAACTTTATTCCCAACAGGCTTACCACCTCATTTTTTGGGAAGGCAAAGGTAATGGAAATCTTTAAATGCAAAAATTTATGAAGATAATTTTTTAAGAAGAGTATCCGGTTAATGAGAATACCGGAACGGGTGGATAGAAAACAGCAATGGGTTGAAATAAAAAAGGCCCCGTTCAGAGGGCCTCTTTTATCTACGCAGCTTGCATCTGCTTATCTTTTTTTCGTTTTATTTGTTCAATAATGGAATCCAACGCGGCGTCAAACGATTCTTCGAAAGACTTGGATGATTCCTTGGAGAAAAATGCGTAACGCGGCACCTTAACCTTAATTTCTGCAATTTTGTCTTTGATCTGGTGCGACACATTATCCAGTTTCAGGTACACATCAATCGCAGTAATCCTGTCGTGGAAATTGTTCAGTTTTTTGATCTTTTTGTTAACATGTTCGAGCAAATTTGATGCGGCATCAAAATGAACCGTTTGAATGTTTACATTCATGATAATCCAGTTTAATTTCTGTGAACAATTAAAATATACTATAGAAAGAACTTATTGCTGTAACTGCAAAGTTGCAACAACCTCAAGTTAAGCCTTTATATATAAGATTTCAAATAAAACTTTATTGCAGACGAACGCGTTTTTTTTATTCCCACTACTTTAATAGATCAGGCCTTGGGATGCGCTTTTTTATACACTTCCTTTAACTTTTCTATAGTATTGTGTGTGTATATCTGGGTAGCTGCAAGACTGGAATGGCCGAGGAGTTCTTTTACTGCATTAAGGTCGGCGCCCTGATTGGTAAGATGAGTGGCGAAAGTGTGGCGCAGAACATGCGGGCTCTTTTTTTTAACAGTTGTAACCAGTGAAAGGTATTTTTTTACAGCCAGGTAAACATATTTAGGATATAACTTTTTCCCTTTACTGTTAACCAGGAGGTAAATCGTATCAGATGTTTTATGTTCTATTCGTTTCTCCCGCATATAACCGGCGATACTACCTGTTATTGACGCATTAAGCGGAATGATCCTTTCCTTATTCCCTTTACCCAAAACTTTTAGGTTTTGCCGGTTAACATCTACCTGATTTTCCTTAATATTGATTAATTCGCTCAAACGCATGCCGGTAGCATATAACAATTCAAGAATCATTCTTTCGGTATAGCCGTTCCACCCTTCAGGAAATGCTACGTGATTAAAAAGTGTTTCCGTATGCTTTTGCTCTACAAAAACCGGGAGTTTTTTTGAAATTTTGGGCGCTGTAATTGTAGTCATTGGCGTAGTTTGAAGCAACCCTGTTCTTAATTGATATTTAAAAAAAGCCTTTAGTGTTGATATTTTCCGGTTAACGGTTTTTCCTGTAAGCCCCTGTTTCATTAACCCGGCCAACCACGACCGGATATAAAGATGGGTTATCTCGTCTAACTTATCACATGGATAGTTGTTACTAAGATACCGGAAGAACTGGTCGAGGTCATCCTTGTAAGCAACAATAGTGTGTTGAGAATATCTCTTTTCAAAACGGAGGTAGTCAATAAAGGATTGTACCTGCGAAATGTGAGGCGACTGTTCAAACATAAAAAAAGGTAGCCATAAAGTTATATACTCTACGGCTACCCCGTTCAATTATTTATAAATACCAGAACTATTTAACGTCAATCTTACCAATAGCAATGTTCTGCTTGTAGATCGCTTTCAACACTTCTCCCCTGCGCCGGATAGAAGGCTTGGTGAAAGACTGGCGGCCTCTCAGTTGCAATAATATCTTAGCTTTTTCAAACTTCTTCTTGTACTTTTTAAGCGCCTTGTCTATATTTTCGCAATCTTTGGAATCAATAATAAGCATAATGTAGTATACCTCCTTTATCAGTTTTAAGGAGCGCAAAGATACTACAAGAAAGCTGAAATTCAAAGCAAATTTAAAAATTCCCGGGGGAATGCTAATTTGCAGTTATGTTTACAGGTATTATAGAAACGCCGGGCAGTATCCTTTCGATAGCATCTGAAGGAACAAATAAGGTATTTTGGGTGTCGTCGGTCATTGGGCCCGAACTTAAACCTGATCAAAGTGTTGCCCACAACGGAGTATGTCTTACGGTTGAAGAAATAAGGGATAAAACCCACAGGGTTACGGCTGTGCAGGAAACATTACAAAAGACCAATATGAATGCATTGAAGGTTGGTGATTCGGTAAACCTGGAACGATGCCTGCGGCCAGACAGCCGTTTAGATGGCCACATTGTACAGGGCCATGTAGATACCACTGCCACCTGCACCGCAAAAGAAGAACTGAACGGAAGCTGGAAGTGCAGTTTTCAATTCCCTGAAAAATTTGCCCGACTGATTATTGAAAAAGGCTCCATTTGTGTAAATGGCATTAGTCTTACGGCTTTTGATGTAACCCAAAACAGCTTTGCCGTAGCCATCATACCTTATACTTATGAGCATACCAATATGCAACAACTAAAAAAAGGAGATAAGGTGAACCTTGAATTTGATATGGTGGGCAAATATGTGGTGCGGGGGATGGAGTTGGGGAATTTAAGAAAGTAGCACCGAAACTACTCGCTGTACAAACTCCTTCTTATTGCGATTTCATAATAACAAAATGTTTATTTTGATACACAATTATAAAGTCGGTGTAATCTGGAAAGGATAATCTGCAGAAGTCCGGCTTCTTATATAAAGTTTCTTTTGATAGAAAAAGAAAAATCTTAGCTCTGTTACCCAGATATCGCATTGTGCTGAATTTCTGTTTTTCGGTATCAAAAACAGCCAGATGTTTTATATCTATAGCAATATCTGCATTACCCTCAAAAAAAAACAAAACAGGTTTACTATCAATATATAAAGGAGTTTTTCTGTCAAGCTGGATCAATTTACTATAAGTATCTTCATCTATCCGATCCTGTTTTTCAAAATTATCGTAATTTCTATAGAAATAATTTACACTTTTATAACGGTCCCGTGTCCATTTATTCTTTGAATAGGTAAAAGCAACCAGGAAATAAATTACAAAAAGGAAGGTTAACAGTAAGGAAGCACTCTTACCGAGACGATTTAGAACCATTGTTAAAAATGCCGGGATAAATAAAAACCCAAGAAATTTAAAATGTCTTGCGCTCTTATCAATATTAGTATCAAAAGCATACGCGATAATAAAAAAGATAGAAAGTCCGGCGTAAAATGCAATCAGAAGGTATTTATAAGACACAGCATATTCATTACTGTTATAAAGCTTATAGATACACTTCAAAACCAGAAAAGCCATTATTAAGAACACTGCGGAAGTAAAAATCAATGCGGGAAATGAGGCATTTACCTCGGTTCCAAAAACCAGCTTCTGAAATCTTATTGTGGCGCTTTGACCAGATAAGATACTTAACAAAGGAGATGCTAACGGAATTAATAAATCTGAAAGTTCCATATGAAAACTATTCAGCACAGTTGGTCTGATTCCTTTATCTAAATAAAAAATATAAATACATCCCGTTCCTGCAATCAATGGTATAAATAATTTAAGAGATTTATTATTTCTGCGAGATTCTTTCGCTTTAGAAACGCTAAACAAAAAGCGCTGCAAGGGGTTTTCAAAAATTTTATAAGCGATAGCTACAGAACAATATATAATAAGCGTAGTTTTTGCAACGAAGCATAGCAAAAATAAAAGCAATACCACCAGTAAACTATTGAAAGTGTATTTCTGAAGCTTAAGAAGGTAATACAAGAACCACGGAAATACGCCAAAGGATAAAATTTCTCCTCCCTGGTATATAATAAAAGAATCGTAGAAGGTATCAGATATAACTACAATCAAAAGAGATAAAACGATGATAGCTGAAGGAAACTTAAAATATTTATACAGCTTATAAAATCCAAAAAGTCCTGATAAGGAAAAAACAAAAGTAATTAAGATGCTGGCAGTTCCCAACCTCCACCCAAACAAATAATTCAATGCTCCCGGAAAAATCCATTGCCCCGGAGACCACCAGGCTACAAAATGTTGTTGCATAATCCCAACATTGCCTGGAGAAACATCCTGCAATACGTTGAAAGCTCCGGTTTGTACAGTGCCCTTATATGCTAAAAAACCATAAACGCTGTCAATACTTATAACGTGAGGCGAGAGGCATAAATAAATGGATATGAACAGCAATAAAACAATTCCGGTTGCAGTATAAACCCATATCGTCTTATTGCTCATTTTTGACCTTCTAGCAGTTTTATTTCAATATTGGTTACCTTAACAAAATATCTCACCATATGAAAAAAATTGGATTATTCTTCGTTATCATTTTGACTGCTAACATCTTACTACTCTACTCCAATTCCGGAAATAGAGGTCCTTTTGAGTTTGACTACAACTACATAAAGATAAATAAGTATATGGGAATCCGGGTAAATCCAGATGCCTTCACTTTTATAGGAGTTGCTATTAACCCAGGCTATCTATTTCAAGATGGCTATCTTCGCCAGTCCAGACCGGCATATGCCTTAATAGGGTCAGTTATTGGCTATTCCATCTATTATACTACCTATCCCCTACATACACTTTTCGAAAGGGAAATGAAAAAAAGCCTGGACTTACATGGAACAAAATCTGAAGAAAACAAAGGTGTGCTATATTTTTGCTTTTATCTGGGCTATGTACTCCTGAATTTTTCAATTTTATTATGCTCACTTTTGGTGTTCGACAGGTTGATCCACATAACATCAGGCTATTGGAAAAACGGAAAATTACTTTATATCCTCATACTTTTAATGATAGCAGGTAATCATGAAACAAAGTATTTTTTCTGGACCCCGCATCAGCAACTTTTTAACATTCTTACCCCTTTGCTTTCCCTATATGCAGCTATAAAAATCATACAAAATCACACACCTTTTTCAAAACTACTTTTGTATTCATTTATATCAGGATGCGCACTTCTGATTTATGGGAATTTTTTGCTTCTCTTTATAACTATTTTGGCATCCGGACTGTATGTTCTTTTTAAAAACAAACAGTTGAACTACCGGGCGATTATAATACGCTTCACAGCAATGGTATTTCTTTTTTGCATACCAACCGTGTCCTGGATATTATTACTGAAATCAAAAGGAATTAATTTTACAAGTTCAGAACTTAATTTGTACAGACAATTTATATGGATAGCAGATGCCGCAAAAATATCACCGCAACATCTTTTTTACAGCGGCGCTGCTAATACCTGGTATTTCCTGCAAACCTTCGGAAGCCTTCTTCTCCCATTGTTATTGCCGGCAATAACTGTTTTGTATTTTCTAAAAAAGAATATCCCGTTATCAATCTTGACCCAGAGAATTGCAATTATTTCCTTCTTTATTTGTATGGCCCATGTTCTTTTCTTCTGGCTGCTGGGATATTATGCGGACAGGCTTACGTTTTCACTTGTACCCTTTATTTTGTACTATTTTATCCTCTTGATCAATCAGCAAAAAGTAGATAAAAAACTGGAATTTGCACTTATTTTAACCATTGGTATTTCATTCTTATGGATTGTCTTTTTTGATTCCCCACATTTTTCAAGACGTCTTTTTTTAAATTAAGATAGCTTTTCATTTTTTCGCATTCTAAAGAGCAGGTAAAAACAAATAATGAAAGAAGGTGCAACAAAGAAGCTTTACTATCCGGCATTAGATGGACTTAGGGGCGTAGCAATCCTGGCGGTAATTTTATTTCACAATTTTGAATACACAAATGCATTTTCTTTTGGATGGTTAGGGGTAGATCTTTTTTTTGTTATCTCTGGCTTTTTTGATAACCACTATTCTTCTGCAAACGAGCAGCAACCGATATTATTTCAGGAACTTTTATATAAAACGGATATTAAGAATCTTCCCGCTTTTCTATGTAAGTCTAATTTTAATTCTTCACTTGTTGCCTCTTATATGGAATGAATATTCCGATAGGATTTTTTATTATAAGCACCACCAATTGTGGTTTTGGACCTTTCTTCAAAATTGGCTGTTAGGCCTCAACTTCCCAAGTGAAAATACATCTCCAATAATTCAGCATTTCTGGTCTTTAGCAGTAGAAGAACAATTTTACCTGATATGGCCGTTGTTAATATTTTGGATCAAAAATCCTAAAACCTTATGCCTGCTTATTATAACTCTATTGTTAGGGGTAAATATACTCAGGGCCTCATTGCTCCTTTTGCACCTTAATACAATCCCATTCGGGACAATTTTTCCATTTACCAGAATTGATGGCATTTGCACAGGTAGTTTACTTGCGCTCATTTTATATCTCAAACTTAAAATAAAAATCAAGCATTTTATAATAATTGGTTCAATCATTCTATCTCTGAATTTTCTATTTTACATTCTCTATCCCCATTACATGCTGAATTTGATTTATTTTTCTTGCATTGGGTATACAAGTTTTTCATTACTGTTTTCTATAACAATTTATCTGTTATTAAATAAAAACAGCTATTTTATTAATATTGTTTTAGAGAACAGAACAATAAAACTAATTGGAAAAGTATCATTCGGACTGTATATCATTCACTACCCGGTTTATGTACTCATGGCACAACATTTAAGGGATTGGGCGAAGCTAAACGGATTACCAGACCAATTGATACCAGTATTTGCGTCTGTTTTAACCACCATCGTAGGAATAATATTAAGTATTTTTAGTTATTATTGTTTTGAAATATATTTTCTGAGGTTAAAGAAAAAATTTTCCTGATTCTTCATGCTGCTAATGTTTTTTCTTCATGTTTTAATTACCGTTTCCTGCCTTTGGGCAGGATATTTATATTATCGGCTAACGAACAGAGAATCAACACCAGACAAACACTTTATCATACACGCCATAAATGGGCTGATTATCTTAACCCTATTAACGCAGCTTAGCGCAATTTTCATTCCTATTGGTAACACTTTTTCTCTATTGCTATTCCTGTTGCTCATTTCGTCGGCCGTTTACATGCGAAAAGCCTTTGCATGCCTGTTAAAAAATATGTTCTCCAATATTATCCGTTTGCCGCTCGCAGTTAAAGTTTGTACAGTATGTGTATGGCTGATAATACTCATGCTTAATACAGGTGCTTTAATGATGGATGATACCGAAAGCTATCATATCCAAATGGTGCAATGGCTAGAAGACTACGGATCGGTGCCGGGCATTGCCAATCTGCATGAAAGATACGGGTTTAACTCTTCCTGGTTCAGCAGTGTCGCTGTTTTCCATCTTTCTTTCGCGGATCTGAATACGCTTACTGCCTTAAATGGCGTATTGTCATTATGGTTCTGCCTGTATTTCATACAATTTGGATTTCATCGTTATAAAAAAGAGAACACCTCACGCTGCTTCGCAGCTTTGGTTACACTACTCTTTTCTTTTGCTTCATGGCCGGTTATTAGAGGAAATGCAGCAACCATAAACTATGATTATATCACAATGCTGGTTATTCTGGTATTGTGTATAGAGACTTATTTATGCAAAGACAGCGACAGGGATTTCGGTTTGTTGTCTGAATGGCTGATTTGGCCTGTTTACCTTTTTACGGTACGCATCACTAATTATCCATTTTTACTGTTAAGTATTTTTGCAACAATTCACCTGTTGAAAAATAAAAAATGGTATCCGGCTAGTTCTTTTATAATCATAGCGCTCTTGCTGATGGCGCCATTTATAGCCAGAAATATCATTGTTTCGGGATATCCGTTTTATCCTTCACCTTTCCTGGATTACTTTAATGTTGACTGGAAAACACCCCCTGAGGTATTGGAACATTTGCTGCGATTCATTAAATACTATAATCGTGTAAGCAACGGGATATTAGATATTGAAACTACAGCTTCGCTAAATGGACTAAACTGGGTACCCTTTTGGTTTAAATACATGCCGGCATACAACCAATTGATTTTTTTACCTGGAATTGCCGGTATTACAATTTATGGCATATCCATTTGGAGAAACAGTAAAAAAGGACTTTCACCTTCCCGCATACTAACCATTTCCATAATTCTTTTCTTCGCGTCATGGTTTTGCATAGCGCCGGATCCGAGATTTATTTACGGACTGCTGATCACCGGTATTTTTTTCCTGTTCCATTTTACTTCCCGGTTACTGAATGTGCGTATACTTATTAAAATGACCCATGCGCTAACGATTATACTTATGCTTTGTACAACATTTTATATCGTGTATAAGCAGGCGAGGGATAATTCGTTTAAAAACTGGGCAATCCCAACTCCCTTGCCGCACCCCCCTGTAAAGGAGGAACAAATAGGAGATATAATCGTTAGAGTACCTGAAAAAATAAACGGGAACTGGAATCCGCGTTGCTATGGCACTCCACTTCCATGCCTGTATTCTGTATACCCCGGACTGGAAGCCAGGGGCAAAACAATTCGTGAGGGTTTCCGGATCAATCAATTAAAGCAATGATTATATTGCATTTTAATATTGCATTTTGAAAAAATTAAGCATCATAATTCCCTGCTTTAATGAGCAATCATTTATTGAACAAATTATTGACAAAGTAAGACAGGTTTCGTTGGAGCATTCCATGGAAAAAGAGATTATTGTGGTTGATGATGCATCAACAGATGCAACGGTTCAGATTGTGAAAGCATACATAGTAAAGGACCCATCGGTTAAATTGATCCTTCATCCCGTGAATAAAGGAAAAGGCGCCTCTCTGCAAAGTGGATTAAAAGAAGCCACTGGAGACATAGTAGTTATCCAGGATGCCGACCTCGAATACGATCCTGCCGACTATAACAAAATGCTGGCTCCTATATTTGCAGGACGTGCAGATGTGGTATATGGCTCAAGGTTTATGGGCAGCGGTCCTCACCGGGTGCTCTTCTTTTGGCATACCATTGGCAACAAACTGCTCACTTTTTTTTCCAATGTTTTTACGGGAGTGAACCTCACTGACATGGAAACCGGTTATAAAATGTTTAAGACCGAAATAATTAAAAGCATTCAGACAAAAGAAAAAAGATTTGGGATTGAACCCGAGATCACCGCTAAAATTTGCAGGATAAAAGATATTCGTATATATGAGGTAGGCATTGCTTATTATGGCCGCAAATATAATGAAGGGAAAAAAATAAGCTGGCGGGATGGCTTCATCGCTATATGGTGTATATTAAAGTATAATTTATTGTGGCGGAAATGAATATAAACTCTATATCTGACACCGACCCACTGGGATCGAAAACATTAGAGACCATAAGCAAAGCTTCAAATTTCAACCGATGGATGTATTCTGAAATCAAACCTTTTCTAAAAGGAGAGATTTTGGAAATTGGCAGCGGAATCGGAAATATTTCACAATACGCAATTTCAGATGGGTTTAAGATCACGCTTTCCGATTTTAACGCCGGATATTATCAATGGTTGAAAGAAAGCTTTTCGAATTTTCCGTCCGTTCAAAATATCATACAGATAGACCTGCTGCATCCCGATTTTCAAGAAAAATATTCGTTTCTGCAAGAAAAATTTGATTCGGTTTTTCTGCTGAATGTCATAGAGCATATAGTGGACGATATTACCGCAGTAAAAAATTGTAAATTTCTAATGAAGCAAAACGGCCATCTGATAATATTGGCACCAGCTTATAAATGGCTCTACTGCCGGTTCGACAGGGAGCTGGGACACCACCGCAGGTACACCCTTCGTTCGATGAAGCAGATCCTCAAACACAATGGCCTGCAGATTCGCAGTGGGAACTATTTTAACGCAGCAGGGATATTAGGCTGGCTTTATTTTGGAAAGATCATGAACAAAAAGATGATTGGCAATGATGAGATGTCTGCCTTCAACCGCTTTGTGCCGCTTGCCAGAATAATAGATAGGTTAACGCTAAAAAAAGTCGGGTTATCGGTAATCACAAGCAGTATAAAACAATAAGCCAGCCATGATCATAACCATAATTGCCTGGATATACATTACCGGCATTTGTTACGGCTGGGGTCAGCTGATTTTTAGATCTGCGGAGATGATCACTTCCGGCCATCGTCATAAAAAAATCCCTTTTAGCATTCTTTGCTTTACCGGGCTTGCCGGCATAGCGGTTATTGCCGGCGTAGTTTCATTATTTTTACCATTGGGATTATGGCAGCTACAGTTATTTTTAATACTGCCATGCATACCTGTTTTTTACGGAATTGTAAAAAGCAGGACGTCATTCCATCCATTCCGTTCCTTGCATCCGCTCATTACAATACTATTGATAAGCAGCGTTATAATGGTTTTGATAATGAGCACCTGGACCATTTCCCATCCAGACAGTATGGAATATCATATCCAGGCTATTCAATGGATTGAAAAATATAAAGCCATCCCGGGATTGGCACATTTAAATATTCACTTAGGGCTTCAAAACCTGTGGTTTCCGGCTTGCGCGCTATTCAGTTTCCATTTTACTGCTGTGGGACACTATTTTTTTTTAAATACGATAGTGGTTATCTGGTATTTTCATTTCGTTCTCCTGCAAATAAATGCCAGTCTCTATAAACGAAATGCTATTCAAAGCCTGCTCTGGATGGCCTTACTGGCTATAAGCATATGGAGCTACACGCAAACAAGGCTAACAGTTACTTCTGCCAGCCCTGATTTTATTGCCGTCCTTTATTTGTGGCTCATATTTTATTTACTACAAAACACTGTTTTGCTACAGCATTCAGTTAAACCTGTACTTCTTATTGTCCTTACTTGTTTTGCGGTATGTATAAAATTATCGGCGCTCCCTGTAATAATTGTTGCTTTGTATGCAGCATGGGAACTAAAGAGAACTAAAAAGATCCGTGCATTATATTTTATCGGCGGCATTGTTGTTTTAATACTGTACTCAATTCTTGCCAGAAATATAATCACCACAGGCTACCCTCTCTTTCCTTCCGCTTTTCCGGATATATCCAACCACGACTGGAAATTGAAAAAGACAGAAGTAATTCTCGTAAAAAATTATATAACAACTTATGCCCGAACTGAATCCGGCTCTTCAAAAGATGAAGTAAAAAATGCTATACAATTGACAGCTGCACAGTGGGTACCGCTATGGTGGAACAACCGGTCATCAGCTGATAAAACCATTATGCTATTCTTTCTGGGTGCAATTGCTGTTTTGACTATGCAACTAAAAAATTTGATCCGAGCTCTGGAAGAAACGAAGATATTACTGACAACAAGCATCCTGGGAATTTTGTTCTGGCTTACGAACGCTCCGGATCCACGTTTCGGATTTGGATTCATTATTCCTTTTGTGGGAATGGTTTACCTGCTCTTTTTAAAAAAAATTGCACCGGCACTTTTAAAAAATCATCGTGGTAAAAAGATAACCGAGATAAGCCTGATCGCAGGATGCATTATCCTTATCTCTTATACAGGCTACAGGTGCACAAATTATTTTTCCGTAAAACAAATTGTGCAGCCGCTTGGAGTAAAAAAATTACCTTATCACCCAATTTCCTATTCCGGAATAACATTGAACATTTCCGAAGCGGGCACAGCGTGTGGTGATATTTCTGTGCCCTGCTGCGCTGAAAACCCTTCCCGGTATTTTATTTTAAGAGGTTCGGCAATTACAGATGGATTCAAGTCTGTTCCCGAAAAAAAATAAACAGTGTCTTTTTACTACCGCATCAAATACATTTTCCCATAGCCTTTATTGAAATACTGATCTGTATTATCCCCTTCCGTTTTATACCTGTCCAAAGATTTTCCATTCAAATTGGTGATCACCCGGTACAGGTATACCCCATTGGCTAATTTTTGACCATACTGATCTGTTCCATCCCATTTGAACTCCGTGATATTTCTTCCTATTCGTATGGGCCCCAACTCTTCTTTGGTAATTTCCCGAACAATTTTTCCGGTTATGGTTAAAACCTGGATGCGTATGTTCTGCGGAACATCACTACCTGTTAATGTGAATACAAAGGCCGTGGAAGTGGTAAAGGGATTGGGATAGTTAAACATATTTGAGATCATTGGTTTATTAATGATCTTAAAGCTGACCGTATATTCCGTTTGCCCGGCTGCATTTCCGCTCTTATCTCTTCCCGAAACAATCAACTCATAATCTCCGTCCTCAAAAAAGCTGGGATTGAAGTCAATTGTAGCTGTATTGTCTGTTCCACCCGATGTAACCGACGAAGGGGTAAACCGGAGGGTATCATTGTTAAATGAAAAAGCCCTTAAGGTTCCGTCCGGATATCTTACCTGCACTTTTACCAGTGAGGTATCATCTAAAGCCAGGAAGCGGCTGTCATCCTTTAGCTTCATGAGAATATGCGGACTGGCAGAAACGATATCATTGTTAAGAATATGCACCCCGTCAAAGGTAACATCAAGTAAGGGATTCAGGTTATCGGGCCGGACATAAACACTTTTGTATAAAAAATTATTAAGTAAATATTGTTCGGCCTGGTCATTATCAGGATTAAAATTCATTACCAATGTGTTTAAACCGGGATAGTTCCTGGTATCTTCAATTACATACTCCATTTTTAAAGTATCCCCGCTGATAAGCATTTTTCTTCTTGCAGTATCAAGTACATGCTGAAGATTATTTTTGTCAAGCAAGCTGAGCTTTACTTTCAGACTGTCAAAAGCGGCAGGACTGATATTTTTAAAAGCAATTCCAAATTTTAATTTTTCGCCTGCCTCTATCGTATCTTTTGATTCAAAATAGATGTTGGGAGCCACGGCTCCTTCAGGTACCGGCACATAATTTAATCTCCAGTATTTCAACTGGTAGGGAGTAGATCTGGATGTGTCTGCATTTTTCATCCGAAGCCGCAGGTATGGGTATTGCAATGCATCAATAGCAGATATATCGAAATCTTTATCTGTTTCATTAATACTATAAACAGTATGCTCCGACTGATCGGGCTTTATTGCCACAATCTCAATAGCAACTTTATCAGATGAAGGGTTTTCCAGCTTTACACCGTTCCAGTGCAATGCCTTCCATTCTTTAGCAGGACCAAGCTTAGGAGAAACAATATATCCAACCGAATCCGGAGAAGGGCATTCCACTCCCATTGATATTAAATCAAACTGGTTCATGCTAAATTGCGTCTTAGGGGCAAACTCATCCTGGCTGTCCTTTTTAAATACAAAGCTGAATGCCCTTGGGCGGTTAAATGAATCGAGGCTGGTAAATCCCTGATTAAAAAGCTTATGGTATAAAGAATTTCCGCTCCCAAATAAAGTTGTATCGGCCTTCCACTGATCTGCATATGTGTTTCCAGCTACTGAAGCACTCGCATTTGAGCGAACGATCACATAGCTTCCGTCCGGAATAGTGTCTAAAAAGTCCATTGCCTTTTTGCGGGAGGTACTGCTTGAAAGCAAGTATTGGAAATTATGCGTCCTTCCGCCGCCACAGGTGGCTAAAAGACTGTTATACAAACCCGTAGGGCCGGAAAAGTCGTTGGTCCATGGTTTAAAAGTAATAGGATCAATGATTTGAAAAATCAGTTCATTGTAATTGCATCCGGCGCCAAGAACGTCCTCGCCATTAAGAGAATTAACATACGACGCCTGGAATCCCGATGCCGTGGGATATACCCCGTTTCTAATAATTAAGGAATTCGAGATCATATCAAATTTCCATTGCCGGTCGGTTTTCAACGCCATTCCTTCGTCTTCATTTTCAAGATATTGATAATAATGAGATTGGTTAAATCCTTCTGTACTGCCATCCAGATATATGAATGAAGATTTGGTCCAACTGTACTCCTGACCTGCAGGCGGCACTGCCGCAACCCTCCAGTAATACACCGAACTGTCGGAAAAACTTATCGGCGGTTTAAATTCAAGCAGCCCCCCTGTGCTGTTTTTTGAATCTGATTTTTTTACCGGCGAATCAAAAGATGCCGTCGTGTCTATCTCCATTATGTAATTTTTCATAACAGACAGCGGGTTGGCTGTTGAAGCATAAAATGAAATGTTACTATTGGTAACAATTGAAAACTTATAAGGATATACGGGGGTGGCTTCATCTTCTACAATGTAGAATATTTTAGAAACCGAATTATTAGATTCAGAGATCTCATCGATCTCGTTGTCTGCATCAGCCGTTATGATCAGCTTATTTTCTCCTTTTTCAAGAACCGGGTTAACAGGTATGGTTAACTGTATGCTGTCATTAAAAAGTATGCCTGGAATTCTTTTACGGGTCAGTACCGTTACAGATCCGTCGGGTAATTGCCGCTTTATCTCCAGCGTCAGAGAATCAGAAATAGCTTTCCCGATATTAAAGAACTTGACAGACAAATTAAAATTCCGGTCGGCAACAGAAATGAGCGGTGGAAGCTGAATAAACTGGTCTTCTACAACGTAATCCGGCTGAGGTTGGGCATATAATTTTACAGCAGGGTCGCCATGCAACGTAATTTCTTCAGCATGTAACCTGGCAAAAAAATCAGTTCCCCAAACGCTCATTAAATAACGAAAGGATTCTTCCAGCGTTTCACCAATTGTGTGTCCGTATTCTTTTTCGGAAATAGCATCGTATAAACCTGTCAGGTATGAATTAAGGTAACTTACGATACCAAAATGAGAACTTGCTATAAATCCTATTGCACCCCGCTCATTGGCCAACACAAATTTTTCGGAAAGTGTATTGGTTGTATTTAACCTGTTCTGATCAAAACTGAAAATATCTCCTGCCAGACACCCATTTACAAAAAACATAGGATATTTACCCTGATTTTCATAAGCACCAGGATCCTCAATATTAAAATCAATGTTCGTCGAAGATGAATGACCAAAATAGTTAACTATTCCCAGTCCTTCTTTAAACAAATTCCGCAATCCTTCATTGGTGAGTTGAGAAGCAACAGCAGACATTTTGCTAAATGTTTTAACATTGCCTCCATATAAAGTATCCGAGATAATATGCTTCAGTTGATTCATATAACCGCCAATCTCAACAGTTAAAGCCGCATTGCCGCCCCCAACAGCATGAACGGCATTTTTCATCCAACCCCTTCCTGCCACTGTATGGGGAGCGTTCACCGCCATAGATTCATACTCTTTTACTTTATTAAGATATAATTCAACTTCAGCCGGACTAACTACCGATAATCGCCCTACAGGAATACTGGAAACGGTTTGGTTGTCTCTTGCTACAAGTAAATTGTCTGAATCGGGGTGACCGAATGATGGCACCAAATTCAAGCGTTCCAGCAGGGGGTTGGCCTGGTTGGCTCTTGCGTCAATATAATTTACACCTTTACCAATGAGAAAAATAGCCTGCGGTTTTGTTTGGAAAATATCCTCCGCGTATTTTATAAAATTTTTTACCGCAAACGGGTGTCGTTTAATGCCAAATGCAAACTGATCGGTCAACTGTCCGATGTCGTATATTTTTGCAACATAGCTGCCCCCTGGTGATGAACTGCGGTACTGGCGGTACATTTCCACGGGATTGCCGTTTGCACCGCTATACAAAAGAGGATTGCTGATGATGAGGAAATTGCCATGATTGTCTGGCTGGCCATAATCAATAAAATTTCGGGGAGTCAATGCATTGATGATATTTACGTTGGCTGCCATCGCACTCATTAAAACCAGTTTTCTTTTCTGCACAGAAGGTGGAAGGGCGAATTTTATAACACCCGCTTCCGCAATATCACCGGTATATCTTTTGTGATTGGAAAGATCATATAACACGGGTGCGGCGGTTCCCCTGTTAAAGTTGGTAATCCTAAGAAAATTTCCCATGCCCGTGGCCGGCAACTCAAATATGAAATTAGTATTATTGCCAAAGTTGAATTGCCGGGGATAAGTGATCTCATACTTCGATACCACCATTCTGTCATTGGGATTAGTGGAAGTATTGGTGATCTTTACCGCGGCAGTACCGGCACTGATTAAACTAACGGGCAGGGGTACCTGCTGACGTGTGTCATTAAAAACATTCATCGCCACGTTCACAAGCTGCGTGCTGTTTACCTCGGCCCGAAGGTTGCGGTTATATAGCGCGTTGCCCGATGCGGTAATATAAAACGTGCCATCGGGTCCTCCCGCATACGGGAATAAATTATTAATAACAGGTTCAGTTAAAGGGGTGGCGGGGCGTATATCCCCGCTGGCATAACCTTCTCCCTTATCGTAGGCAGAAGAATAAACATATTCGCCTACCAACCCTGCATTACCCGGATTGATCCTGTTTTTAAAATACTTACCATAGGTAAACATGAAATAAGGCTCAGGAGCCAGCGTATTGCCTGCAACATTATTGGTTTCATCAACCATTCTAAAGTTACCACCTGAAGGATTGACTGTTAAAAAGAAGGAAGCTGTATCGGTTTCAAGGCTCCATTTATCGGATAACTGGTCATTGATATTCCTGTATAATTTTGTATCGGGTTTTCCATCATTCATTTTTCCCCAAAACTCCATATAGCCACCTGCCCCCAAAGCACCCGAAGCTACAGAAGTATATAAAGGCACCTGAATGCCGTTGCGCCACAACTGGAAATATTCTGCCGGTGTATTATCTAACCCTATAGACTGCAATACAGATTGCGTAATCCGGTATAACCCATCTTTGCCAACAGGGAATTTATAATAGGTTTTATTGTAGTCTATCCACTCGTTGTTGTATTGAGCCCGCGCAGCAACAGCGCTTAACATGAATAATACAAATAAAATCCGTTTTATCATACGCTATTGGTTTTTAACGCTTTTGTTCTTTTCCTTCTTCACCAAATCTAACCGTATAGAAAAGATATGCGTATACAAAGGATTGGATTGATTGGCAAGATTCGTAAAGGCATAATCTATGGCAACATGCTTTAACTTAAAGCCTGCACCGAGGCTGGGCTGATATATCCATACTTTTTTTTGATTGAGGGTGTCTCCGTCTGCCAGTGCCCGCTGAAAATTATAAACACCGCCTCTTACAAAAATCAGGTCTTTATACCCCAGTTCAATACCCAGCCTGGGGTCAATACTTACCGGGTCGGCACTGACAATTACATTTCTTTTGCCATCAAAAGTGAGGTCCAGGTTGGCTTCAGCGAGGAGGTTGAAACTTTTTCCTATTGCGAAATCATATGCTCCGCCCAATACCAACCGGGGCGCTGTAAGCTCTGTTGACTTTACGGGTATTTCATTATCTGTAAGATAGAGCACTTCTTTCTCCTCCTCCGTAAAACTAAAACTCCAGGCATTAAAGGTTGTGGTAACATCTCTTGCCGCAATACCCAACTTCCATCGCCCGGCATGCATCTGCACACCCGCATCTAAACCAAAACCCCATGCTTTTGCAAACGTTCCTACATTGCGGTGAATGACTTTGGCGTTGACGCCGTAACTGAACAATTTGTTGCCTGTTTGCTTTATACTCTGGGCATAAGAAAAAAGAAAAGCATAATCGGCCGAAGAAAAAGAACGGATATTATTATAGTTGATGGAACCGTCAGGCTCAACAAGGTACAATGTATTGGGAATGTCATCCACACCAAATCGCAGCAGGGATAAAGCAATGGTTCTTTTTTTATCACTCAAGGGAATCGCCACACTACCATAATCGTACTTGCCAATCCCGGAAAAATATTCCGCATGCATGAAGTTTACAACCGGATTATCTTTTATGTGCACGAGCCCGGCAGGATTCCAGTAACCCGCATTGCCATCGCTAACCGAAGCTATTTGCGCACCCCCCATTCCAAGCCCCCTTGCACCGGCCCCTATATTCAAAAATTCATTTGAATATTTTCGAAACTGGGCATATGAATTCTTGCTACTACTTAACAGGACAATCAAAACTGTTCTCAGAAGCACTTTTTTCATTCAACTTATTTTCTGATAAGTAATTTCATCTTGTAGCCGACCCATCCGGACCGTTTGACATTACAAATATACATAGGAACACTTAGCAGCGGTGGACATTAAAATACAAGCTTTTATAACGGATTTATGCTCAAAATATTGCCTTTTTAAACAGCCTTCATAAACTAACATTATTTTTGCCCAAAACCATCTGAAAATGACGCTTATAGAAGAATTGAAATGGCGGGGCATGCTTCAGGATATAATGCCCGGAACAGCAGAACAATTGGATAAAGAAATGACAACGGCTTATATTGGCTTTGACCCCACGGCAGACAGCCTGCACATCGGGAGCCTGGTACCTATTTTATTGCTGGTACACCTGCAAAAAAGAGGTCATAAACCCATTGCTCTTATTGGCGGAGCAACCGGAATGATCGGCGATCCCAGCGGTAAGAGTGAAGAAAGAAACCTGCTGAGTCCCGAACAATTAGAGATCAATATAGCAGGGATCAGGAAACAATTGGAAAAACACTTAATCTTCACTCCCGCCCTGCCGAACAGCGCGGAACTGGTAAATAACTACGACTGGTTTAAAAATATCAGCTTTATTGAGTTTTTGCGGGATGCAGGAAAATACATAACAGTCAACTACATGATGGCCAAAGACAGCGTAAAAAAACGCATCGAAGGCGATACGGGCATTAGTTACACCGAATTTGCATACCAACTGATGCAGGGATACGATTACTACTGGCTCTACAAAAACAAAGACTGTAAACTTCAAATGGGTGGCAGCGACCAGTGGGGCAATATTACCACCGGGGCAGAGCTTATACGCCGCAAGGCCGGCGGGGAAGCATTTGCTTTTACCTGTCCGCTTATTACAAAAGCCGACGGCGGAAAATTCGGTAAAACCGAAAAAGGAAATATCTGGTTAAACGCGGAAAGAACTTCTCCCTACCAGTTCTACCAGTTCTGGCTTAACGCATCGGATAAAGACGCTGAAAAATGGATTAAAATATTTACTTTTTTGTCTTCGGCCGAAATTAATACCCTGCTCGAACAGCATCATCAAAACCTGTCCGAACGGCAGTTACAAAAAACACTTGCCAAAGAAGTAACCATTTTTATTCATGGCGAAGAAGAGTACAACAAAGCCATTGAAACAACAGAAAAATTATTTTCCCGGCGAACAGTTGCTGTGGAATCATTAAGTGCCGAAGATCTTGAAAATATGGAAGGCGTTATAAAGTTTGATTATCCGAAACAAAAAATAAACAGCGGTATTGATATTGTTTCCTTTCTGGCGGAAACAGGCGCTTTTTCCAGCAAAGGAGAGGCACGGAAGATGATTCAGAATGGAGGTGTAAGCATTAACCGTGATAAAATAGATAATATTGCAAAAGAAATTACTGTTGCCGATCTCTTACATGACAAATATGTATTAATCCAAAAAGGAAGGAAAAATTATTACCTGGTTAAAGTGGATTAAATATCAGGGAATGAAATTTGGTTTAGATGCCCCGAGTATTTACTTTTGCAGCCCTTAAACTTGTTTTTAAGAAAGGATTGCCCGATAGTATAATGGTAGTACGACAGTTTTTGGTACTGTTTGTCTTGGTTCGAATCCAGGTCGGGCAACTTTAAATATCTCCCCCAAAAAAGGAAAATTAAGAAGTACATATTTACGGTGCAAAACCTGCCAGCTATTTAGATACCTGGAACTTACCCGATTCAATGATCTTCGCATTCCTGTCGCGCAGTTGAAAAATGTATACACCCCGTGTGAAATCGGAGAGATTTACCTGGTTGGTGAGACTTATATTAGCAAGCTCAAAAACTTTTTTGCCCAAAAAATTATATATCACCAGGCTATATGATCTTTCGTAACTTTTCTGAAAGTCGAAATTGATGAGAGTGGTAGCAGGATTCGGATAGAATTTTAAGATCTTTACAACAGGCTCTTTGGCAGCAAGGAGATATTTTTCCTGGCCAAAGCCGGAAAAATGCAACATCACTCCTGCCAAAAATATCAGTGTAAAATTCTTCACTCTATAAAATTAAGGTTTTATCTGCAAAAGATAACGCAAATTTTGTCTTTTAAAGTATCGCAAAAAAATTGAAAAATGATAATTTGGAATAATGTGAAAGTGTGGAAATGAAATTTGTAAGCGCTGAAGCGGCAGACCTATATTTAATTAATTCAAAAGAGTGGAACCGGTCAGAACCGCGGACAGCGTAATATATCTTTGGTGCTGCCATTACTATTCAAAAAGCCAATATAGCTAAGTGTAATTTCAAACCCTCCCCTGCCCTGACTCGATGTACGCAACTGCGATATGTTCATATCGTAACTGAAGGCCACCGAAAAAGGGTGATAGTCTAATTTTACTACCGGAATGATCGCATCTTCCCACCGTAGATATCCTCCCAGGTGTACAACATAATCTGGTACTTCCATATCCCCGATTTTTCTTGAATACATTGCCCCTCCTATCAGTTCTTTAAATGGTCCCTGCACACTTATGTCGGCATTAAAAGTGATATATGATACATCGCCCATAGTCGTTCTTAATCCCCCGGAAACCACCCATTTGGGCAAATGCTGTAATTTTTGGTAAAACGAATTGGCGGGCTTATTAAAATGATGATACGCAAATCCTACAAAGAAATTATTCTCTTTTCTATCGCCTAATGATGAATTATAACTCATACCTACCCCCGCGTCAAAATAAGAATAGTTGGACGCGAAAGTTTCCCCGTCGGGCAATGAACCATTATAGCCAAAACCATCTACATACTGGTTATTGGTGGTTACTTTAGAACGGTCGAGGCGCCGCGATACCAATCCCCCCATGAATCCAATAGAAAGATACCTGTTCTTATCGGCATTCATTGATTTATGGTAATTCACTGCCGGCAACAGGTGGGTGGTGTTAAGCGCCACTGAACCCGCCTTATCCCATAATATTTGCAACCCGGCAGTAACAAAGTCGTCACCTTTTCCCACCGCGAACTTGTATTCTCCGTTCAGGGAGCCCGTTTGATAAGGCGTGGTTACGCTTCCCCACTGATTGCGGTATACCAACTGCGCTCTTACATCGCCTTCAAAAAGCCCCGCAAGCGCAGGATTCCGCACCAATGGCGCTTCATAGAATTGCGAAAAGTGAAGATCCTGCGTTTTTGCAACAATGGAAAAGAATACAAAAACAATTACAAGGCGTAGCTTCACCCAGTACATTTCAAATTGTCGCATTGCTTTGCTTCCTGTGGGCGGTGAAAACACCGCCCACGGCAGTCCGCCCCGGTTGATGTCGTCACCAACCGGCGACAATTTGAAATGTAACCTATTTCCTTTATTGAACATACGCTTATCTTATTAATGTTACATTCCCCTTCATGGGTACGATCTGCGCATTTTCGCAAATAAATTCTATCATATATACATATACGTCGGGCGGTACAGGCTGGTTGCCCATGTTCCCGTTCCACCCTTTTGTTGGGTCATTTGCCGAAAAATTCCGCCGGTCGAAAACCAGTTGCCCCCAGCGGTTATAAATTTTCATAGATTGTACACTTGCCAGTCCTCTGCCACGGGGATAAAACACCTCGTTCATGCCGTCGCCATTGGGCGAAAATGTATTGGGCACAAAATAATTCTCTGCCCTGCAAACCACTTCCACCATTATATCGGCATTGTTTACACAGGTATTGCTGTCTGTTACCTGCACATGGTAGGTAGTGGTCAGGGATGGTTTGGCTATTGGAGTTGGGCAGGTAGTGCAACTTAATCCCTCCGGCGGCGCCCACGCATAATTGCTGACGCCACTGCTGTAACTTACAGGCAGCACTATTTCACCACCAACAGGTATAACTACATTTTGTGTTGTAATAACAGGCAAAGGAGCCACGGTTAAAGGAAGGGTAGCTGTATTTCCGCATCCTAAGGTATTAGCGGCCGATAAGGTTACCGAATAGCTGCCCGGATTTTCATAACTGATGTTATTGTTCCGCTCAGCCGATGTTCTTCCGTCTCCAAAATTCCAGTTCCATTGTATGGCGGTATCCGGTGGCTGGGAAAGTGTGCCATTAAAAGCGATCGCCCGGTTTATACAGGTAATGTCTTCTACAGCAATTACCGGGTTGGGGGTGCGGTATACTCTCACCGTATCCGTAAATGTTTTTTCGCAACCGCTCTCTGTAGTGGCAGTAAGTGAAACGGGGTATAAGCCAGGCTGCGGAAAGGCATGTGCGGGAGGGTTTTTATCCGGTGTTGTTTGACCATCGCCAAAATTCCAAACATTCGAAACAATCGGGTCATTGCTTATGGAATAATTGGTGACAAAAATGGTTCCCGAATCGCAAAATTGCTTTTTGTCAATATTAAAAACAGGCACAGCGCCTTTTACATTAATGGGTGTTGGGCCGTTTACCGTTACCCTGCAGTCCTGCGAATCAACCAGCAGCACACTGGGCAGGTAGCGATTGGGGTAATCGTAAAGATGGCTTAATGTGGTTTGGCCGGAAGAATCAATAGTGCCATCTCCAAAATTAAACTGGAACCAGGTACCGGGTGGCGTAGTGACATTAAAATCCACCGATAATTCATTGCAGGCCAAGGAGGGAACATTATAGTTGATTTTTGTAAAGGCGAAAGGATCATATACATTCACCTGGCCTACCGCAGAGTCTACACATCCACCATAGCCCTTTACGTACAGCTTTACCACGTAATTTCCATATACATCATAAAAATGCCGGGGATCGTTGAGCGTAGAGTTTGTAGTGTCGCCGAAATCCCAGTAAAAGGATTCGTAGTTCTGCGATTTATTAAAGAATTTGGCTTCCAGCAACTGGCAGGTAGATGAAGTATCTGCTGCTTCAAAAGCTGCCACAGGAGTTTTTACATCTATATAGTCTGTTCTTGTTAAAGAATCACTGCAGCCCAGGTTATCGGTTACTATCAGCTTCACACTATATTTCCCATCGGTATATACATTAGAGGGGTTTTGCTCAGTTGACGTTTGTCCGTCACCAAAATCCCAGCGATAAGTAAGCGCCACACCCCGTGATGAATCATTAAAAGCAAGGGGGATACCCGGACAGAACAATGTTTGATCTGCGCCAAAATGAGCTTTGGGGGCCGACACTTTTATGGGATCGGCAAGCGCATATTCATCGGTACAGCCATCTATGTCTTTTACGGTAAGCCGTACCCTGTAGGTTCCGGTGTCGGCATACTGGTGTGTGAAAGGTGGCGCTGAGAAAGTTTGTGTAGCACTGTCGCCAAAATCCCATAGCCATTCGGCAATGGATGTGCCGGAAGTGGACTCATCGTTGAAAGTAATGGCATCGGTTCCGCAGTTTGCCGTGGCGGAAGATGTAAATTGCGCCGTGGGACCTTTAACCTGCAGCGGCTTCGATACTTCGGTGAGTACACAATCGTTTTTATCTGTTAGTCTTAGTGTAAGGGTACGATCGCCCGCAGCGCCAAACAGTGTATCGAAAGCCTGTTCGTTTCCAACCACTACTCCATCCATCAACCAGGCAAATTCCTTCACCTGCGAGGTATCTTCCAATGCGGTAAAAAGAAGCTGCCCGTTTTTACACAAAGCACCCGGAGGCAACGTAAAATCTGTATTCAGGGCAGAGATATCTATTTCCCGCACGTAAACACCAAAACAATCACCATTGGTAACCTTAAGCGTTACTTTGTATTTACCATTGGCAGGATAAGTATGTACAGGCGGGTTTTCATCTGCGGATGTTGACCCGTCTCCAAAATCCCAGGCGTATACAATGTCACCAAGCAAAGAATCAACAATAGAACTGTTGGTAAAAGTTACCATTAAGCGGTTGGAACAATTTACCGCAAAATCGAAATTGGCCACCGGAGGATCTTTGCGGAACAGATCCGCCCTGATTATTGGCGTACCAGGACAGCCGTTATTGAGCGGGGTTAATTTTACTGCAAAGGTTCCCGTATCCCTGTACAAATGAACCGGGTTTTGCTCTGCAGAAGTTTCACCGTCATCAAAATCCCATAACCATTCATTGGCGCCTGTTGCAGTTCCATAAAATTTTACGCTATCCGATACACAATTACCGGTGTTATCCAAAGTAAAATGCGCATCCGATGGCGGTGTTCCAACCCTCACGGCATGAGGAGCAGTAACCGTACAGCCATCAACCGTGGTAACTGTAACGGTCATAGAAAAAACACCGGTGCTGGTATAGGTGTGTGTTGGATTTTGTTGTGTGGAAGTGTTCCCATCGCCAAAATCCCATAGGTATGTGGCGATATCATCAACCGTTCTGATCTGGGTTGTGGGCTTAACCGTAGTTGCATTTACACATCCCGAATCAACATTAGTAATAATTTTAACCGTAGTAGGAATAACCCGAACAAACCGGCGTTTGGTAATGGTATTGCCGCAACCGTTAGCAGTGGTTACCGTGAGTGTAACATCGTAAGACGCAACATTGGTATAGGTGTGGGTTGGGTTTTGATCTGTGGAAGTGCTTCCGTCGCCAAAATCCCATAGCCAGCTTACTGCGCCGGCCGTATTGTTTTGAAACTGCACTTCAAGCGGAACACCGCAACCCAGGTTATTGGTGGCGGTAAAATCAACAGCCGCCTTAGGTGTTATTTTGATTGTTTTGCTGGCAGAGTCGCTGCAATTGGGGTAATGGTGAATGAGCTTCACCGTATAGCTACCTGCCGCAGCATAGGTTTTAACAGGATTGAGTTCTGTAGATTGAGTGCCATCGCCAAAATCCCATACCAAAGAAGAGGCGCCTGCGGCGGAAGTGTTCCCGAAATTCACGGACTCAACCAAACAAACACTGTCCGGACTATTAAATGATGCGGCAAAAGTGCTTACCGTAACCGTTTTTTCAACCGTATCCTTACAACCATAATTGCTTTGGGTAATCAGTTGTACCGGGTAGTCGCCATCAGTTGCGAAGCTGGCAACAGGATTGGCTGAATCCGCAGTACTGCCGTTTCCGAAATTCCATTTATAGGTGAGCCGGCCCGGCCCGCTGGATTCATTGGTAAATGATACATTAAACGGGGGTTTACATTCAGGCGAAGGTGTGTTTACAAAATCGGCTACGATACCCGATACCATGCGTATATACCTTGCCCTGCTTACACGCCGGGTACAGCCGTTGCTGCTGGTTACCGTGAGCGCCACATTGTAATAACCGGTTTCGGTGTACGTATGCTGCGGGTTTTGCTGGGTGGAGGTTCCTCCATCGCCAAAATCCCATGACCATTCGCTGATCGTTCCTACCGTTGTGGAGGCAGTGCCGGTAAACTGGATGGCTGCCGGTAAGCAAGCCGTAGTAATATCGGCCGATAACGAAGCAGCAGGCGAAGGATACACCGTGATATACCCTGTTTTGGTTATCGCGTTCGCGCCGCTTGCATTGCGAACAACCAGGGTTACCGAATAAGTGCCGGGCTGGCTAAAGGTAACGCCGGGGTTTTGCTGATTTGCCAACTGGCTAAAAGTACCTCCATCTGTAAACTCCCAATCCCAGTATTTGGGATCGCCTGAAGACAGATCTTTAAAATTAACGCGGAGCGGGGCGCAGCCCGACAACACAGAACCTTCAAAATTAGCAACAGGAGTTTGTGCATTCGCGGTTAGAGCAAGCAACAGTATTAATATGCTATTGAATATTCCTTTTTTCAAGCCGCAATAAATTTATACAGGGTCAGATTTGTGATCAATCAATACCATTTGCATGCCACAAGCGGGCCAAAACTATTGTATTTTTTAATATAGTTCAGCCACTATACAGGATAGTTTCCAGGGAATAGAGGTAAAAGACTAAACGTTGTATGCGTATACGTTGATTTACAGGGAAAAGTTGGGATTTTAATACCCTGCCGTTTAAACTTTTTTTACCAGTTTAAGATAGGCTGTCCGGGCAGAATTAAAAGGTTTGGCTTCAACAAGTTTTGTTGTATTATTGGTGATCTTCCAGGTATCATTAAGCTTTAATAAAGGGTCGCCTGCGCCGGGGAAGTTTGAAAATATGGTGAGGTCATTTACATTGCCCTCCCAGGTTCCCTGTACCTGTTCTGCTGTTGCTGTTTTTATAGCAAATACTTTCCCGTCTTCCCTGAACTGAAATTCATAGCCTCCAAAGTCTGCGGTAATGTCAACATTGTCATCCGTAAACACTTGCACGATCCACAGCCCGCTTGTCATAGCGTCTATGATGAATTTTTTACCGAGCTCCTCCTTCACTTTTTTACACTGAAGTCCGCCCAATGAAAAAAAGAGCAAAAACAGCAATCCGGAACAGACACGAAATTTTCTCATAAAACCTATTTAATCAAAGTGATATACGGCCTTATATTTATCAGTAAGATACTGCATAAAATACTTCAATTCCAACGGTTCTCCGGTTATTTTATTGCACAGTTCGCTACTTGTATATGTCTTCCCATATTGATATACATTTGTTTGTAACCATTGATGAATCTTCGAATAATTTCCATCAGCTACCTGTTCTGATAACCCGGGATACGTGCTTTGCATACTGGCAAAAAACTGTGCCGCGTAAAGGCTTCCCAAACTATAGGTGGGGAAATAACCAAAACTTCCATGACTCCAGTGAATATCCTGCAGACAACCATTTTTATCGTCGGGTACATCAACCCCCAGTAATTGTTTATATGATTCATTCCAGAACTGCGGAATGTCTTTTGTTGATAAACTTCCTTCTATCAATTTTTTTTCCAGCGCGTAACGTATCATTACGTGAAAATGATAGGTCAATTCATCTGCTTCTGTACGGATAAGGGAAGGCTTTACCGTATTTATCGCAGCAAACAACTGTTGGGGACCGGATTGTTTTAATTGCGGAAAATACTGGTGAATAAGCGGGATATTGTATTCTATAAAAGCCTTGCTCCTGCCAATACAGTTTTCCCACAGGCGGCTTTGCGATTCATGTATGCCCAGCGAACAATATTCACCGAGCGGCAATCCATATTGTTCCGCCGGCAACCCCTGTTCATACAGCGCGTGCCCCCCTTCATGCAGGCAACTCCAGGTCATGGAGGTAAAATCATTTTCATCAATACGGGTAGTAACCCGCACATCCCTGGCATTAAAACTGGTGGTGAAAGGATGTTCGGAAATATCCTGCCTGCCTGCCTCAAAATCGTAACCCATTCTCTTCAGCATCTCCAGTCCAAATTTCCATTGTGCATCTTTTTCAAAATGCTGGCGTAAAAAATCATCATCGGGCCGGGGCCTCTGCATAACGGTTGAAAGCAGTGCTTTCAAGGGCTGCTGCAATTCATCAAATACCGCGTCGAGCCAGGTAACCGTTGCGCCCTTTTCAAATTCATTCAACAATGCATCATAAGGATGCTGTTCAAACCCCAGTATATGCGCCTCTTCCTTTTTAAGGCGAACAAGATCGTCAAGTTTTTTTTCGAAAACACCAAAGTCATTTTGCTTTCGCGCTTCTATCCATGCATGATAGCTCCTGCTGGTGGATTCAGAAAGTTGCCGTACAAATGCCGAAGTATATTTTTTATTCTTATTATAGTCTTCCAGCGTTAACGCCACATTGCGCCGCTGCGAAAATGTAAGTTCACCTGCTGCCGACAGGTCGTTTAGTAATACGCCTAATTGTTCATCTGCAAAAAGCCGGTGCGCTATTTCACTGAGCGTGGCCATTTGCTGCCCCCTGAGTGCCGCGCCTTTGGCAGGAAGATACGTTTCCTGGTCCCATTGTAAAACTGCGAGCGCATATTTTACATCGGCTATTTTACGCATTTGAGCAGTGTACCGGTCATATAGTTGGTTAGATGTCATACGATTGTTAGGCAAGACTTTCAGCGAATAGCTATCGGCTGTCAGCTATCGGCTATCGGCTATCGGCTATCAGCTATCAGCTTTCAACGCTATTCCGCGGTCTGACGCTCCTTCGTCGTGTGCCGACCGCTTTCAGTTAAGATATTACTCATTTCCACATTCCCACATTTTCAAATTTTCAAATTTTCAAATTAAATTATCTACTTCACCACAAAAGTCTCCCATCCATCATATTTTCCAAAATAATGCAGGGCCAGTTCCCACAGGTATATGCTTACCTTATCTATGCTGCTGTAATCCACTTTGTCTGTTCTTGAAATATGCAGGCTGTAAGGCCTATCCTTTACTCCTATTTCCTTACCGGCATTTTCAACAACAAAACCACTGTCCTGCACCGCCCTTGCAAATTTTTTCCTGTCGGCTTCCGTTTTAAAAAAAACAAAATGATCTACTTTACGTGCCGCCGTCAGCGCGTCTCCCTTTTGTCGTAGGTCATCTACCACATGCCTGTTCTGTATATGCTCCATTTCTTTCGGAGTAGGATATAATACATTAAGATAATTGCTCATTTCCGCATCGCGGCTTGCCGAAACAGTCCAGGTATAGGAGGGAAAATTTTGTAGAACAGTTTTTATGTGATGTTCATAACTCGAAGTGTCGTTGCTGTAAAAATAAAAATCTCTCTTCCCGTTCTGAGTGTAGCGTCCGGTATACAATGCATTCAAAGCACTGTTTAAAGTACTCACCAAAGCGTTTTCTATGCTGTCTAATGTTCTAATTTCATTGCGTACAGGCATACCGTCGGTCTGCACACTGTTGATATTCAACCGTACAATAATTGCGTTTTGATTCTCTTTTGCCTCCGGAGATGTACCAAAATCGAGGTCAACCACAACCGATATCGGTTTGTGATTGATGTGTACCACGTAGGCATCCCAATTCCCCTTATGCTGCTGTGCGTTCATTTGCAATAGCAGGGTGCAACTCAAAAAAAGAAGAACAATTTTCTTCATGATAATATGCCGTTGAGTACAGAAAAATAATTTGCAGCAAAGTAATGGCTATTTTTATATTACTTTTTGAAGAGTTATGAAAATTAAGGACATCATTAACGTTTTGGAAAATACAGCTTCCCCGTCACTGCAGGAATCTTATGACAATGCCGGTTTGCTTACAGGCAATGAGCAACACGAATGTACAGGCGTACTTTGTTCGCTTGACGCAACCGAAGCGGTTGTTGATGAAGCGATTGACCGCAATTGCAATCTTATTGCAGCACATCATCCCATTATTTTTAAAGGATTGAAACGCATTACCGGCAAAAACTACGTGGAGCGTACCATTATAAAAGCCATCAAAAACGATATCGCCGTTTATGGCATCCACACCAATCTTGACAATATCATTACCGGCGTAAACGGACGAATGGCTGACCGGTTGGGATTGGTCAACCGGACCCTATTGCTGCCCAAAACAGCAACCCTTAAAAAACTATTCACTTTTGTACCCGTTGAACATGCACAAAACCTGAGAACGGTCTTGTTTAATGCAGGAGCAGGGCATATTGGCAATTACAGTCAATGCAGTTTTAATACAGAGGGTTCGGGAACTTTTAAAGGAGAAGAAGGCACACATCCCTTTACCGGTGTTACGGGCGAACTTCACTATGAAAAGGAAATAAAAATTGAAGTCATATTCCCTGCCTGGCTTGAACAAAAGATCATTCAGGCGCTCATAGCCGCCCATCCTTACGAAGAACCGGCTTATGACCTGGTTCAGCTTGAGAATAAACACCAGTATACAGGGTCCGGACTAACAGGCTCGCTGCAGCAACCTATGGAAGAGAAAACATTTTTAGCTTTTTTAAAAGAAAGTTTTCAAGTTCCGCTTATTCGCCATACCCAACTTACCGGCTCCCCCATTCAAAAGGTTTGCCTTTGCGGCGGGGCTGGCAGCTTCTTGATTTCCAATGCATTACGTGCAAAAGCCGATGTTTTTATAAGCGCCGATATTAAATACCATGAATTTTTTGACGCCGATAACCAAATGATAATAGCAGACATAGGGCATTTTGAAAGCGAGCGATATACTATTGACTTATTACATGATATTTTGCTGGAAAAATTTCCTACCTTTGCCGTCCTAAAAACTGCGGTAAATACCAACCCGGTATTTTATTACGCTTAATTCATAAATCGTATAGATCATATGGCCAACGTAAAAGAATTCTCCGTAGAAGAAAAACTTTCTTCACTCGTTTCTTTGCAAAAAATAGATTCCAAATTAGATGAGATTAAAATACTGAAAGGAGAACTTCCGATGGAAGTGCACGACCTTGAAGATGAAATACATGGACTTCATGCCAGGCAAACCCGTGTAGAAGAAGAGATCAATGGTATCCAGGAATTTATTGAGCAAAAGAAAAACATCATTAAGGATGCACAGGCACTGGTGAAGAAATATGAAAAGCAAAGTGAAAACGTAAAGAACAACCGGGAATTTGAAGCGATTACCAAAGAAATGGAATTGCAAAACCTTGAGATAAAACTGGCCGAAAAGCATATCAAAGACGCAAATGAAGAAATTGGTGATAAGGCCCGGCTGCTAGAAAGCGCAAAAAAAGCAGTAGCTTCTAAAGAAGGTGTTCTAAAACATAAAAAAGGAGAGCTTGAAAAAATAATAGGCGATACGGAAAAAGAAGAGAACGAGTTTCACAAAGTTTCTTCCGAGGCCCGCGAAAAGGTAGAACCCCGGCTGCTGGCGTCTTATGAGCGGATCCGCAACAGTTACCGCAACGGGTTGGCTATTGTACCTGTACAAAGAGATGCATGTGGTGGTTGCTTTAATGCCATTCCACCTCAAAGGCAAAGCGAAATACGCCAGCACAAAAAAATTATTGTGTGCGAGAACTGCGGACGTATTTTAATAGACGAAGAACTTTACCACAGTACGGAAGTGCAGTAAAGAAGGCATTGGGGCCGGGCTTTGAACTATGAGCTGTCAGCCATTAGCTATCAGCCATTAGCTATCAGCACTCATAGCTCAAAGCTGATCGCTGACAGCCTCCGGATTTTAAAATTTCTGGCTTCGGATTTAATATTATATCTCCTATTCCAACCCCAGTGCATTCAGCCCCTGCTCAAAAACAATATCCACAGGTATTCCTTTTTGCTGCAATGCCTCCAGGTCCGATTGCAGATCGGCCTTAATAACGCTTTTCTCCTTTTGCAGCGCTTCCACACCTGCCTTATCGCCATTGCCCTGCAGGGTGAGTATAAGCGCTCCAAGGTCGTGCATTGCCATGCGAAATTTTTCATAGTTCACTTTGTAACGTCCTTCACCCGTTTTTTCAAAGGCTCCTTTTTCCTGGAAGAAATTAAAATTAAGCATATTGGCCTTGCCGTGGGCGCTGGCCGCGCCGAAACGCACAGAACGCAATATGCCTGCCATATACGTGGTATAATACCCTTCAATATCTCCTTCCAGCTCTCCTTTTTCAACCAGTTTTGTTACCATGTATAAGCCCAGTATATCGGCCTTGGCTTCTTCAAGCCATGATTGCTGTTCCTGCAAAGCCGCCCTAACCGTTCCTTTGCCGTTTACAGTTGTTTTAATGCCCAAACCATGCGCCACCTCATGAAACATCACATTGGAAAAAAAAGCATCAAAGGTTATTTCAGACAATTGCGAAGCATCAATAAGCTCACCGGCAATGGGCATCAGTATCTTGTCGAATTTAGCGCGCATGGCATTTTTAAGTTGTGAACGACGGGTGCCCTTTGTTTTTTGTATGGCTTCATCGTTGGGTAAATTAACGGCAATGGTTTTAGAACCGGCATTGCAATCGCCTGCATAATAAATAACGTCATAAGCATTCAGTTCCGAATCGGCGCCCGGTTTTTCCGATTTGTATTTCTTTTCCACCGGAAGGCCTTCCTGAAGCTCGGGCAACATGGCAACATATTTGGCCAGGCGCCTGCTCCATTCCTTGTCTTTTACCAGCAGGTAGGCCTCAAATGAGGCGCGGTAATTGAAGAGTTTGTCTTCATAATTTTCAATAGGACCTACAATAAAATCAATACCATTTGTTTTCATATCCATCCAGGCCATATCGCTGGTGGTATAGTTACTGGTAACAAGCGCCTCAGCCCGCAGTTGCAAATATTTTTTCAACCCTGCATCTTCTGCAAGCTCCGCTGCCTGTTTGAGCAGGGAAGCTGCCTTTTCAAGTTGTGCTTTATATTCCTCGTGATAAGGAACCGAATACAACTTGCCTGCAGCATCACGTTTAACAACGGAGTACAGTCCCTGTTTATCTTTTATATCGGCGTTTTCAAACTCTTCTTTGGTCATATCTTTCGGGTAAAAATTAGCACCTGGCGGTTTAACACCCGCTCCTGCTACAAAGGCCGTATCATTCTTCAGCCTGTCCCACGGACCATAGTTGATGCTAATGAACTGCCGGGTTGCCTCGTCGGCGGTGACATTCAGCAAACTGTCTTTATTGCCGTAAGCCTGGAGCCAAAACAGGTCGTCCATGATGCGGGCTGCTTCAATGAGGGTGGGCAACATCTGCTTTTCCTTTTGGGTAAGCTGACTTAAATCGGTTGTTAATTTCACCTTTTCATAGGAGGCTAATCTCTGCTGTATATAATTCATAGATGAATCTTTTGTTTGTTCACTTGTGGCAGTATTATTATCGTTGCAGGAGAATAATATCATTGCCACAACAACTATTGTGAAAAAGGCATATTGTTTCATGAGAACCTATTTAAAGAAGTCAAATGTAGGTATTAAGGGAAGAATGCAAAGCTCTAAATCACAAAAAGCAAATAACATCCCTGTCCGCCTGTGGCGGATAAATTACAAAGTCCGAAACGAAATCCCAACCATAAACCAAAAACAATAACCTACAAATCAGCATGTGGTCTGGTATTCCTTTGGTCGTATACCAACCGTACAACCTGCAGCCCGAATCAAGCTCAAATCTTAAATATCAAATCTCAAATCTTAACTACATTTGCACAAACAACCATCATGGCAGATCAGCAACCCAATCAGCTCAACATAGAAATTTCTGAAGAAATCGCGGAAGGCGTTTATGCCAATCTTGCTATTATTACGCACAGCCATGCCGAGTTTGTGGTAGATTTTGTGAATGTAATGCCGGGCACACCCAAAAGCAAAGTAAAATCGAGGATCATTCTTACACCCCAGCACGCCAAACGTTTTATGAAAGCCCTGGTAGATAATGTAAAACGCTTTGAAGCAGCCAACGGACCTATACAGGATATTGAAGAAATACAAATTCCACTCAATTTTGGAGGTCCTACTGCACAAGCTTAAAAGGGGTAAGTGGTAAGTAGTAGGTGGTGTGTTGCGTGCAGCAATTGATTCAACCAATCACCAACCAACCCTCTACACCAAATTTTTATATACGTCAAGCGCTTTTTCTAAGCAATCCATTGCTTTATGAATGGACTCAATGTTGAGTACGTAGGCAAGCCGCACCTCCTGTTTTCCAAGGTTGGGTGTTCCGTAAAATCCCGTAGCTGGCGCCATCATGACCGTTTGCCCCTCATAAGAAAAGGATTCCAATATCCATTGACAAAACCGGTCCGAATCATCTATCGGAAGCTGGGCCATAGCATAAAAGGCACCACCGGGATTGGGGCAAAATACGCCCGGGATATTATTTAATCGCGACACCAATGTGTCGCGCCTCAATTGATATTCGGCTTTGGTAGCGTCAAAATAATCAGCCGGCAAATCCAATGCCGCTTCCCCGGCAATTTGCCCGAAAGAAGGCGGACTGAGCCGGGCCTGTGCAAATTTAATAGCGGCATCCAATACCTGCCTGTTTTTTGTAATCAATGCGCCTATTCTTGCTCCGCATGAGCTGTAGCGTTTCGATATGGTATCCAGCAAAATCACATTTTCATCCACAGCTTCGAGTTGCATGGCGCTGAAATGTGTGCCGGTATAACAAAATTCACGGTATGCCTCATCGGAAAAAAGATACAACCCATGCTTTTGAACAATGCTTTTTAAGGTTTCCAGTTCTTCGCGGCTATACAGGTATCCTGTGGGATTATTGGGATTACAAATAAGAATGCCTTTTGTGCGGCTCGTTATTTTCTGTTCCAGGTCAGCAATAGGCGGCAGGGCAAATCCATCTTTAATATAAGAAGTTACCGGTACCACCTTTACACCAGCAGCAACAGCAAATCCATTATAGTTGGCATAAAACGGTTCAGGAATGATTACCTCATCCCCTGCATCAAGACAAGTCATCATGGCAAATAAAATAGCCTCGGATCCGCCGGTAGTAATAAGGATATGCGTATGATCAATCGCTATCCCGGCAGACTCGTAATACTTAACCAGCTTCCGGCGATAGGTTTCATTGCCCGCACTATGACTATATTCCAGTATTTTGAAGTCGGAATGACGAACCGCATCCAGCATAGGCTTGGGCGTTTCAATGTCGGGCTGCCCGATATTGAGATGGTATACCGCTACACCTCTTTGTTTGGCAGCTTCGGCATAGGGAACCAATTTCCGGATGGGCGATGCCGGCATGAACTGCCCACGGGTGCTGATGGATAACATATAGCAAAGATAGAGAACACATTAGACCAAATAAAAACAAGAAGACAGGTTTTTAAAAGCAAAGGCTCATTAAATGAGCAAATCGGGTGATTTGGCTTTTGCCTTTTCAATTTTCACATCTACCTTTGCGCCATGCAAATATTAGATGGCAAGCTGGTAGCACAGACTGTAAAAAACGACTTAAAAATAAAAGTAGCTGCACTCAAAGAAAAAGGCAAAAAAAAGCCTCACCTGGCAGCCGTTTTAGTGGGTAATAATGGCGCCAGTGAAACGTATGTAGCCTCAAAAGTAAAAACCTGCGAAGAAATCGGGTACCAATCCACCCTTATCCGGTTCAACACAGATGTGGAAGAAGATGTGCTGCTCCGGAAAATCCAGGAGCTGAATGCGGATGACAATATTGACGGAATTTTGGTTCAGTTGCCTCTGCCCAAACAAATTGCCGAAGAAAAAGTGATCAACGCCATTGCCGCCGAAAAAGACGTAGATGGTTTTCACCCCACTAACATTGGCAAAATGATCCAGGGCCAACCTGCTTATATCCCGGCTACGCCTTATGGCATTTTGTTGTTGCTGAAACATTATAAAATTGAAACAAAGGGCAAACATGCCGTAGTAATAGGGCGAAGCAATATTGTAGGCCGCCCCATAAGCATTCTTCTCAGTCAAAATACGCCTACGGGAAACTGCACGGTAACACTCTGCCATTCCCATACCAGCAACCTCAAAGCCATTTGCCTGCAGGCGGATATTATTGTAGCAGCATTGGGAAAAGCGGAGTTCCTTACCGCGGATATGGTAAAGGATGGAGCTATCGTAATTGATGTGGGCATTACCCGGGTAGAAGATAAAAGCAAAAAGAAGGGCTATGCCATTAAGGGAGATGTACACTTTGAAACAGTGGCTCCAAAATGCAGCTATATTACCCCGGTGCCGGGCGGAGTGGGCGCAATGACCATTGCCGCACTTATGCAGAACACTTATTTGGCCGCTACGCAGAAACAATAGTGAGAAGTTTGTAGTTTATGGTTTGGAAGTTTGTAGTCTTCAAACACAATACTGTAATTGCAGCACTAAAAATTTTACACCATATTTTGGAAAAAGCAATAAACATCCCGGTAACAACCCTTCCTGTTATGGAGTCATTTTATACGCTCCAGGGAGAAGGCGCGCACCAGGGAAAAGCCGCTTATTTCATACGTCTCGGCGGATGTGATGTAGGCTGCGTTTGGTGCGACGTAAAGGAAAGCTGGAATGCCGATACGCATCCGAAAATATCAATTGATGCCATTGTAAACACCGCGCTCCAGGCTATTCCTGCCAGCCATCAACCATCAGGCTATAATAAAATTATTGCTGTAATTACCGGAGGGGAACCGCTACTCTACGATCTTGAATTGCTTACAAAAGCATTGCAGGCTGCCGGCTTTCGTACACATATTGAAACTTCGGGCAGCAGCAAAATGAGCGGTGTATGGGACTGGGTATGTCTTTCTCCTAAAAAATTCAAGGCGCCTTTGCCAGAAGTTGTTTCGCTTGCCGACGAGTTGAAAATAATCATTTACAATAAATCGGATTTTGCCTGGGGCGAAAAATTCGCGGCATTGGTAAATAAGGATTGCCAACTGTACCTGCAACCGGAATGGAGCAAAGCGGCAACGGTTACTCCCCTGATCATTGACTATATAAAAGCAAACCCGCAATGGCAACTGAGCCTCCAGGTGCATAAGTATATTAATATTCCGTAGATTGGAGGAACTGATAATTTGTAGTTTATCGTTTGTTGTTTACCGCTGGGATCTCGTCTCGGATTTCGCTCCGCACGTGCGGGATCGGGCTTCGAATCATTGTTGTCCGGTAAAAGTAATAAAAGCCTTTAGCAGCCTGATTTTGCCTCACCCAACCCCTCTCCGGGCGGAGAGGGGCTAAAATACTCTCCTGTATTGGCTTTCACTTGACTTTCAAAAATTTTCTCCGGACAATGATAGCTTCGAATTTGAATTTTATCCGCCACGGCGGACAGGTTTGCTATCTGCTTTTTAGATTTTGAAGCTTTATTTGATTTTCTTTCCTCAAAATATCATTCATAATAATAGTAGCATGCGCTCTTGAATTTTCGATGAACCAGCTATGTGTATCCATGCCGCCACATACCACACCGGCTAAGTAAATGTTTTTTTTATTGGTTTCCATGGTTTCAGGGTTATAATCGGGACGTAGCTTTTCATCCTCCGATAAATGGATTCCCGCCTTACGCAAAAAATCAAACTGCGGTTGGTAACCTGTCATAGCAATCACATAATCATTGGGTATGGTAACTACCCCGTCGGGGGTTTGTATATCTACCCGGTCGTTGTAAATAGCAGATAAGGTGGAATTGAAGAAAGCTTTAACGCTTCCTTCTGCAATACGGTTTTCCATATCCGGCTTCACCCAGTATTTTACCCGCCTGCCTATCTCGCCGCCCCTTATCACCATGGTTACTTCGGCGCCCTTGCGAAAAGTTTCCAGCGCCGCATCAACAGCAGAATTATTGGCGCCTACCACTACTACTTTTTGCATGGCATAAAAGTGCGGCTCTTTATAGTAATGGGTTACTTTGGGCAAATCTTCACCCGGTATATTCATTAACACCGGCTTATCGTAAAAGCCGGTAGCCAGCACAATATATTTGGAATGGTAGGTTGTTTTTGCAGTAATTACCTCGTACGCATTATCCCTGCTATTAATGGATTTTACTTCTTCCTGCAAGTGTACATCCAGGCGATTGGATAGCGTGGCGCGGCGATAATATTCCAGCGCTTCATTTCGGGTAGGCTTAACCGATATAGATACAAAAGGAATCTCTCCAATTTCCAGCCTTTCAGAAGTGGAAAAAAAAGTCATATTATAGGGATAGTTATACAGGGAATTGACCAGGCATCCTTTTTCCAGGATACAATATTTTAACCCTGCTTTTTTAGCTTCCAGTCCACAGGCAAGCCCAATAGGGCCGCCGCCAACGATAATGATATCCAGCATGTATTTGAAAAGATTTATTAAATACCTACGGCAGGCAAACGATAAGCAAAGGTAGGGACTGATTTTGAGATTGATTTTCCCAAACATTTACAATAGCTGAACCGGGCATCAATGTTTGCCTTCGCTGATAAGGATCAATGCAAAAACAGCATAGTTGACAATATCGTAATAATTGGCATCAATACCCTCGCTGATCAGTGTTTGTCCTTTGTTGGCTAATATTTGCCTGATCCGTAATAATTTTGATAAAATAAGATCAGTAAAACTTTCCTGGCTCATCTCCCGCCATGCTTCCCCGTAATCGTGGTTTTTATTTTCCATCAGTGTCTTTGCACCCGCAATTACTTTATCGTATAACTGTTGCACTGTATGCACATCCATATCTTCGATCTCATCTGCTTTCAGTTCCAGTTGCATGAGACCTATTACGCCATAATTCAATATGCCTCTGAATTCCGATGCAATATCATCATCAATTTTCTGTGATCCGTTTTCCTGGATGGTACGGATGCGTTTGGCTTTAATGTATATCTGGTCAACAATAGAAATGGTTCTCAATACCCTCCAGGATGTGCCATAATCTGCTGTTTTCTTTAAAAAAATATCCCTGCAGGATTTTACAGCGGTATCATATTGCTGAATGGTTGTCATTATTGGGCTACTCATTTAATACGGGATAGATTATTTTTGTTCTTTGCTGAAGTTTCAAAAATAAGCCGAAAACAAATAATGTACACATTAAACTGCAAAGGACGATTGCTGGTAATGGACCAACCCTGGGTGATGGGCATTATAAACATTACACCTGATTCATTTTATACAGAAAGCAGAAAGCAACATGTTGATGAAATAGCACAGCTTGCGGGAAAGATGATAGCGGAAGGGGCAGACGTTGTAGACATTGGCGGACAAAGCACCCGGCCGGGCAGTGAAAGAATAAGTGTACAGGAAGAAACAGACAGAACAGTTCCGGCTATTGAGCGCATTATGGGGGACCTTCCGGATGCCATCATTTCCATAGACACCTATTCTTCTTCCGTGGCAAAAGCCGCTGTGCATGCCGGTGCTTCTATCATAAACGACATCAGCAGCGGCGATATGGACGACGCCATGCTTTTCACAGCAGCAGCTTTAAAGACGCCTTATATTTGCATGCACATGCAGGGAACACCGGGCACCATGCAAAAAAATCCACAGTATGAAGATGTATCTGCAACTGTATTGGATTACCTGGTTCACAAGGCAGATCAATGCACAAAAGCAGGTATTCATGACATTGTTATTGACCCCGGGTTTGGTTTTGGAAAAACCATTGCGCATAACTTTACATTACTTAAATCGCTCCCTGGGCTGCAGATCATTGAACGCCCGGTAATGGTTGGACTTTCACGTAAATCAACCATCTATAAAACATTACATACAACGGTGGAAGAGGCTTTAAACGGTACTACGGTTTTACATACCATTGCCCTGATGAACGGAGCTAATATATTGCGGGTGCACGATGTAAAAGCCGCTAAGGAAGCGATAGATCTTTTTTCGGCTTATCGCAAAGGATCGTAAAGAAAAAACGGACAGGCTACCGGAGTAACCTATCCGTTCGAATATTGGTTGGTAGTGAATAGTGAGAAGTTGAATTCCTTATCCCCTACACCCTATTGCTATTTGGGGGCAACAGAAGGACGTGCGGGCAATGTTTGCGGTGCAGCCTGCGGATCTTTTACATCCAACACCTCTATCTCGAACACGAGGTTTGTATTGGGCTTTATTTTGCCCGAACCCTGTGAGCCATAACCCAATACTGAAGGAATAAATAGCCTGCCCTTAGCTCCCTTACCAAGCAACTTCAGCCCGTCATCAAACCCTTTTATGGAGCCACCGGCGCCTAACGTAAACGTGTAGGGCTCAGTATGATGAAAAGAAGTATCCACATTGCTGTCGAACGCGGTACCATCAAGGAATTTACCGGTATACTTCACGGATACAGACTGGCCGTCTTTACCTGGTTCCCCGCCAGCCTGCTGAATTTCAACATAAGTGCCTTCTTCCGTTTTGGTAGCTTTAATATTATTTTTAGCGATATAATCCTGTAAAATTTCATCATCCTTTACGGCCTGTGCAATAGCGTGAATAGAATCCTGCTCCTGAAACTTCTGTACTTCTTTAGCAAAATCCGCCTGAGCGCTATCGGCCTTTAAAATGCCCAGTATTTTAAAAGTGGTAAAAAGATACTCTCCTTTTTTAAATTCTTTGGGCATCATTGCCATTCCGCCTTTAAACACACTATCGGTAAGAATGCGGGTAATCACACTGTCGCCCACTCTTACATTTTTAAATACTTCATAATATTCTTTAGGCAACTGCATGCCTGTACTATCAATCGGCTGGTATTGTGGTGGCTGGCTATAGGTATCCTTTATTGCAGAATCTTTGTATTTCTGCGCAAAATGAAATTTCATTACCTCACCATATCCAATGGGATTTCCCTTACCATTGCCAATAATTTTGTACTCCATCCCGTTTTCCAATTTTTTATACGATCCGCTACCGCCGCTGTTGCAGGAACTCAATCCGAAGGCCAAAGCCACTACGGATCCTAACCATGTTATTTTTTTCATTTTTTGTGATTATTGTAATTGTGATGCGTTTTCTTTTATTGCTTTTTTAAATAATTGCATAGTAGCCTGTAGCGAATCCGAACTTCTTCCCCCGGAAGCATTAAAATGGCCGCCTCCATTAAAATATTTCCTGGCAAAAGTATTTACATCCACATTGCCTTTGCTCCTGAACGACCATTTACGTTCTTCATCCCTGTCTATTACCAATCCGGCTAATTTTATACCCTGGATGGTTAATGGATAATTCACCAGTCCTTCCGTATCGCCTGTTCTGATATTAAATTTAAGCAGGTCGCTTTTGGGTATCGCTATGAGCGCCGCATTGTACTCATAAAATATCTCCATCCGGTGCAACAATACATGACCAATGAATCTTAACCTGTCTTCCAGGAAATTATCATACAAATTTTCGTGAATGATGGCATGCTTCAGTCCTTTTCGTTTCAGCGCCGCCACCATTTCATGCACAGCGGGCGAAGTAGCCGGAAAACGGAAGGAACCTGTATCACCTATTACACCTGCATACAGGCAGGCCGCCACATTTTCGTTAATGAGATGTTCATTGCCGGACGCTCTAATTAAGTCGTACACCATCTCCGAAGTAGAGCTTTTAGCGGTAAGGCTGATTCCATAATCAAAAGCCTCTGTTTCCGGCTGCTCATGATGGTCAATCAAAATTTTAATGCAATTAAGTTCCGAAAGCTTTGCTGCCATATGCTTTGTTCGGTACAAAGCATTAAAATCCAGGCAAAATATCCATTCCGCTTTATCTAAAGCAGTATTGGCCTTTTCCCTGGCAGCTTCATAATCTATAACCGCTTTTGAACCGGACATCCATTTCAAAAAGTCGGGCCAATTGGTAGGAGAAATAACCGTAACCTCATGCCCCAATTGAGCCAATACCGCTGCAAGCCCTAAAGCAGAACCCATAGCATCGGGATCAGGCTTCTGATGCATGGTAACAACTACATTGCGCGGCGTATTCAATAATGGATAAATTTCCTGGATGGGTTTCATACAAAGCCGCAAAAATCAATTATAATACGCATTCGGTCAAATCTTTTTTAGGCTAAACCATTACCTTTGCTGCCCTAAAGAAAAAAATATGAGCAATATTACTTTTACCATGATCAAGCCGGACGCCTTTGCGAATGGTCATACCGGAGCTATTTTGGATAAAATCGTTAAAGCCGGTTTTCGTATTGTAGCTTTAAAGCTTACATCGCTCTCAGAAGAAAAAGCGGGTGCATTTTATGCCATCCATAAGGAACGCCCTTTTTATGGTGAACTGGTTGATTTTATGAGCAGCGGACCTCTTGTTGCAGCTATTCTTGAAAAAGACAATGCGGTAGAAGATTTTCGTAAACTAATTGGAGCTACCGATCCTGCAAAAGCGGATGCCGGCACAATCCGCCAGCTTTTTGCCGAAAATGTAGGCAGAAATGCCATACACGGCAGCGACAGCAATGAAAATGCATTGATAGAAGGAAGCTTTTTCTTTAGTACCCTGGAAAAATACTAAATGCAAATACTTAGTGAAGGATCTTTTCTGATAAAAATTTAAAAAAATAATATCATTTTGCAAAATTTGGCATAATCTTAGTTATATCAATTACATCTTTCTCAAGGGTTTAGGGTTGAAACTAAAGGGGGCTCATTTCCATGGGCCTCAATTTTTTTATATATACCCCGGCAATTAAGCTTCAGCATTTTGTTTAATCTTCTACCACAGCTTCACTTCCATACATCTGGCTTTTGTATTGCAGTGAAGGGGAAGGAATGAACCTGCCGATATTAAGCGCATCCCATTTTCTATCTACTGCTTTAATAGTAGCATCATCTGCCACAATAATATTGGGCCAATCCCGCTGAAAATTATCCCACTCTTTGGTTTTGCGCGTACCGTCCAGTCCCAGGCAACAAAATGTTTTGCCCGGTTGTGCAGCAGAAGGATACTCAAACAAAAAATTATCCCTTTTGGGATCAAGGTTATTACAAAACCGCCATAACGCTACAGGCAGGTTGGCCGGGTTTACATTGTACTCTACGTACAAGATCATCTTAATGCTTTCTATCGCGGCAACCTGAGTGCAAATTCGTTCGTGCAATTCCTTTACATGTCCTTTTTTATTTTTTCTGACAGCGATAATCAGGCAGGGTATGCCTATACCAGGCAGTGCCGTATTAACCGATGCTATTTCGGGAAAAGCAGATAACAGGTGTGCCTGGTCTATTGTTTGGTTTATCGTTTGCAACTGGTGCTGTTCCTCCAGTTCTTCTTCAAACTTTCGCGTGCCATCAATACACATTTTTCCGCCAAAACCCATTTTGCTGCAGCTATGATCCAGCACGTCCATTGGACCAGTGGCAAAAATGACATCTTTGGATACATCAAGATTTTTAAATACCTGCTGTGCCAAACTAGTATAGTCCTGAATATTGGCAAGTTCGTCTGCTATAACCAATATTTTATTGAACATCATTTGTCCGGCGCCCCACATGGCATACATCACTTTTTGTCCCTGCCCGGCGAACGCTTTCTTTATTTTGGCAATTACAAGGTTATGAAAAACACCTTCAACCGGCATTTCCATATCAATGATCTCCGGCACCATTGTCATTTTGATGGGCGCCAGAAAAATTCTTTCGGTGGCTTTTCCCAGCCAGGCATCTTCCTGCGGGGGAATTCCCACGATGGTAGCCGGGTATACCGGTTTTTTTTTATGGGTGATGCAGGTAACATGAAAGCGGGGATACCAGTCGGGAAGAGAATAATACCCTGTATGATCGCCAAAGGGACCTTCCCATATCAATTCATCGTGCGGATCAACGTAGCCTTCAATTACAAAATCAGCATCGGCCGGCACTTCCAGCTCCGGCTGGCTAATACATTTAACCAGTTCAACTTTCTTTTTCCTTAAAAAACCCGCCAGCATATATTCATCCACGTTCTCGGGCAGTGGCGCCGTAGCCGAATAAGCGTACACAGGATCGCCGCCAAGGGCAACGGCAACGGGCATACGCTTTCCAGCCAGCTTATAGCCATTGTAATGCTTAGCCGATACTTTATGCTTATGCCAGTGCATACCCGTAAGTGTTGGCCCAAAAACCTGCATCCTGTACATCCCAACATTCCGGATGCCGGTGTTTATATCTTTGGTATGAATTACGGGCAACGTAATAAAAGGTCCGCCATCTTTGGGCCAGCAGGTAATTACAGGCAATTTTCCCAGGTCGGGGTTTTCCATTACCACTTCCTGGCAGGTTCCTCTTCCTTTTTTTACCTTAGGCATCCATGATGCAAACTGGCCCAGCTTAGGCAAAAGATTCAGCTTATCAATAATACTTTCTTTGGGTTTGGTAAGCAGTTTAAAAAGGTTTTCAATTTCTTTGGCTACATCATCCAGGTGCTGCACACCTAAGGCCATCCCCATTCTTTTTTCACTGCCGTATGCATTCATCAGCACCGGGAATTCATTGCCGGTATTCTCAAACAAGATTGCCTTGCCGCCGTCACCGCTTTTGCTTATCCTGTCTGTTATCTCGGCCATTTCAAGGCGCGGATCCACATAAGTTTTTACTCTCAACAATTCCCCTGCCCTGTCTAATGCATCAATAAATTCCTGCTGATTTTTGTACGCCATGGTGCTGATTATTTTGCTTCAAAGATAAAGCATGTACAGGCATGGATGATTTATTAAACAACTGCCGGGTAAATCAAAAAAAATCCCACTGGGAACAGTGGGATCTAAAACCAAAACATGAGAAACTAACCTATTTGATCATTTGAAATTTCAAATTTGAGATCTGAAATTGGAAATATTAATTTGCCTGCCCCGCCCGGTCTAATTCTTCGGAAACACCTGTTGCTCTTCTGCGGGATGGCGCGATCGTATTTTTTCCAAAACGGTAGGTAAAACTGGCCGTAACCTGGCGGCTGTCCCAGCGATTTTTTATTGTTACATCCACATCTCCATACTTCATGTAACCGCCAAACTTCTGCCAGCCAAAAGGATCCCGGAAATTAAGGCGTACTGTTGATTTTCCTTTCATGAGCGTTTTTTGCAAACCAATGGTCATCTGGTACATTTCGTTCATCACCAATAAATTATTTAACCCTTTTGAGCGGTAAAAGCCACTCAGCTCTGCTGAAAATCCCTGAGCCAAAGTAAAGCTGTTGGTGAGGTTTATCATATACGCTGTATTGGAAGCATCAATCGGATCTCCGTTGTATATGCCTTTGTAGTGATTGTTGTATACGTTTACAAAAAGATTTGAATTGAACCATGATGTCCATTTAAAGGGAGCGGTAACCGACAATCCCATATTTCTGAACCCGGATACATTTTCAGTGGTTTGAAAAGTTGTTTTTTCGTCGGTATTCTGCCTCAGTATCTGCGAAATCACATCCGTGGTTCTGCTGTAATTAAGGGTTGTAATAAATTTCCCTTTAAAGGAATGGCTTAATTCAATATTATGACTGAACTGCGGCAGCAGGTAGGGATTACCCTTCTGATAGGTTAATGAATCAAGGAAATAAATGAATGGATTGAGATCCTGGTAATTGGGCCGGTTTACCCTGCGGCTATACGAAAGCGTAAGCTGGTTATTTTTGTTAACCGCATAGCTAACAAAGGCGGTGGGAAACAGGTTGGTATAATGCCTTTTAAAAGTTGAATCATTCGTTACCTGGTAGCCCTTTGTATTGGTATTTTCGGCTCTCAACCCAGCCTGGGCGCTCCATTTTTCACTCAGCTTTTTATTTACATTTATATACGCTGCATTAATATTTTCTTCATAAATAAAATGATTGGAACGATAGTCATTTTTCCACTCTTCGCCATCGTGACGTTTGTAATCAACAATGTTGTTGTTTTTTACGTAGTTGACTTTTATACCGGTTTCAATTTTAAAATCATTTTTAAACGGGTGCACATAATCGCTTTTAAAAGAATAGATATCAATACTGGAAGGCAGGTGCCCCCTGAGCAGTATAGGCTCACCCATGGTGCTGCCCCATTTATCCAATACGTTTGTTGTTAACAAAATATCAGAAATATTATCATATTTCACATAATCAAGGTCAACGGTAAACGCTCTTCCCGAACTGTCGAAACTATGTTTGTAATTGAGGTTGCCGGTATAGTTCCTGAACTTGATATTATTATCTGTAGTGGAGTACAGGCCCGATTGCAGGCTGCCATCAGGATTATAAATATTGGATATGGTAGATGGTGTAAAATCTCCAAAAAAACCAAACCCCGTAAACACTACGCCCAGCACGTTTTTATCGTTAATGTAATAATCGGCGCCCAGTTTGGCGCTGTGATTGTCCGCATTTCCGTTAAAGGTGGTACCCAAAGCCGCTGAGGCGTTCAAAGTTCCATCTTCATTATAAAACTTCCGCATAATGGACAACTCATTCCTGCGCTTATTGAAATTGGGATTATAGCTGCCAAAAATGTTGATCTTGTTTTTTCTGTAGTTAAAATTGAGGCTGTTCTGCGACTTTGGCTGCACATATAAAACACCTCCCTTTGGAAAAAAACCGGCAGTGGCGCCTATCATTATACTCCCGTTCAATCCCATCTTCAGGCTTTTCTTGGTTTTGATATTGATAATACCCGAATTGCCGGAGGCATCGTATTTGGAAGAGGGATTGCTCATGATTTCTATCTGGTCAATGGCAGAAGCAGGCGTATTTTTGAGCAGGTTAGCCAGGTCTTCTGCAGAAAGATAGGTAGGCTTGCCATCCATCATTACAACAACGCCGGCTTTTCCTTTCAAACTTATTACACCGTCATTATTTACAGTGATGCCCGGTGATTTTTCCAGCACTTCCATTGCCGTAGCTCCGGCATTGGTAGGTGCAGCATCAACATTCACTACCAGCTTATCTATCTTTTGTTCAATCAGGGGCTTTTTAGCGGTTACAACCACGGTTTTCATATCCCTGCTTTCCGGTACAAGCAGCGTGGCGCCTGTTTGAATATCGCCCCCCTTGGAGGAAACCTGAAAAGCACGGGTATATTTCTTTTCAAATCCTATAGAACTGATCAGCAACAGAAATTCACCTTTTCCGAAAGAAACAATTTCAAATTTTCCGTTTTTATCTGTTACTTCAATTTTAACGACTCCCGAATCTTTAGCCGACAACAGGGTAACGGTAGCCGCTTCTATGGCTTTTTCACCATTTTTTACGACGCCCGTTATTTTTGATCTGATTTGTGTTTGCGCCTGTATGGATAGTATGCCGAAATTAACAACAACCAGTAGTATAAATAGTTTTTTCATTGCAGTCTTATTTTGTCTCTTAATAATTATGAGACAAATCTATGGTACTTTGCAATGCATAGTACATAGTTTTGCAATAAACGGCTTAAATCAATGATATTTGGTAATACATAGTACTATCAAGATAAGTTAAGCAGCAAATTATGGAACGTTGTATGATTATACCAGCGGGCGCTTCATATGAAACACACTAAACCCAGTTTTCACTTATGCTTTTTGAGGAGACACAGAACGGGCATAGTTTTTAAACCAAAAGAAAAGCAAAATACCCGTTATAATTAACAGGGTGGATATAATTTCTGCCTGTGTGGGATGAAAGCCAAAAATATCATATTTGGTATTTACGCGGATCTTTTCAATAAAAAATCGCTCCACCCCATTCAATATTAAATAAATGGAAAACATTTGCCCCGGAATGGTGATTTTTTTCCGCAAGGCCATCAATACCAGAAACAGAGCAAAACAGGCAATGATCTCGTAAAGAGGGGTGGGAAAAACAGGAACAGGCAGGGCATTGCAATGATCTCCCGTACAATCGGCCATTTTAAAGCCCTGTTCGTTTACGTTATGCGGATAAGCGTAGGCTACCGTCCATTTGGGAAGAAAAGCCGGTGCTTTTACCGCCATACGCGGTATGCTATCGGTTCCAAATTCGCTTAAATAAATTGTTTTATGCGTTTCAAGTGCTTTTTCAAAATCTCCGGGCCCTGCTTCTACCGCCTTTCCGGAAGCGTTGGTTACATAGGCGCTGTTTAAAATACCCCAATCGCCATCCCCACTCACCTGGCAACCAATCCGTCCTAAGGCATAGGCCAGCATTAAAGTAGGGGCAGCAGCATCAACAAGATGCCGGATGCTGATCTTCTTTCTGCGGGCATACCACAAAATGGCCGCTGTAGCGCAAATTAATCCCCCGTAAAAAGTAAGACCACTGGGCGAGAATAAATTTTCAATGGGGTTTTGTACAAACCTGTCCCAGTTTTCAAGGTTATCAAAAATTTTGGCGCCGATGAATCCAAATATAGCGGCATATATGGTAATGTCGCCTACTCTTTCATGTGGCCATACCCGTATCTTTCTTTTTTCCGGCTTTGCAAGTTTTTGCTTTCCCTTTTCACGGTATTTGAGTATTGCAAAAATCAATGCCAGTATAATACCCCCCGCGAAACTGCCTTTGCCGGAAAAAATATACTCCTGGGGAGTTATTTGATCGCTATTGAGAAAAATACCCAATGCTTTATACCCCACTATAAAACCCAATAATGCGTTAACCAATAATTCGGATAAAGAAGCAGGTTTACCAATAATGATTGTTTCTTCTACCGGAAACAAAAGTCCTTCCCTTTCTTTTCGTTTTAGTTCTTTAGCCAGCACAATAGCAGAGAGAATAAATGCAATAGCAACAAAAAAACCGAAAGCGTTCACAAATTTCGTCCATGCCCAAGGCTCAATTCCAAAAGCATCTTTAAGAAAAAAATAAAGGTTGGGATACATGTTACACAATTAGTATAAGGCACAATGTTACTTTAAAATTGTGGATTGAAATAAAATAAACCCTATATTTTACATGACATGGAAACCGAAACAAACAAATAGGTTATAAGAATAAATAATTGAAATAGAATTTGCCTGCATGCAGATACGACAAACCCGCCATAAAAAAATCCCGCTCTCAAAAGAACGGGATTCCAAAGAATAAATCATAATCAATTACAGTACTCGTCAAATGCAGCAATAAGATTGCTGGCAATAAGCTGAGCCGGTCTTCCTTCTATTTGATGACGTTCAATAAAATGCACCAACTGACCGTCTTTAAAAAGCGCTATTGAAGGAGATGATGGCGGATAAGGCAGAAGGTGCGTTCTTAAAGTAGTAACAGCATCAATATCAAAACCCGCAAAACTTGTAGTAAGCTGATCAGGCTTTTTAGAAGCATTTGCTACAGCCATCAGTACCGCCGGCCGGGCACTTCCTGCTGAACAGCCACATACAGAATTGATCATTACTAAAGTTGTGCCTTTCTGTTCCAAAGCATTTTCCACTTCCTGCGGAGTTAATAATTCATTGAAGCCGTTATCGGTTAACTCCTCTTTCATTGGTATTACAATTTCTTCGGGATACATTTCTTAAATATTTTAGTTTGATTTAAATTTTCGGTGCTACAAAGTTAATCAAATCTTTCCTTATTAAGACTTGCGTCGCATTGTCATTAAAATAAAAAAATGTGTGACATTTTGTCTTATTTTATTTACTTCTAATGACTTCATCTGCAAAAAAATCATCTTTTATATGGATGGAACACAGTTTGATCAATTCAGACTGTTACAAAAAATCATTAATAATTTAAAATAACAAATTATGACACTCTTAAAAGTAAACGGTTCACCGGTAAAAAGGACCTACAATAGTTTTTTGGATGACTGGTTTAATGAATTTGCAGGTTTTGGTAAGGATGATGAAACAGTTCAGTGGAAATCCGTACCTGTAAATATCCATGAAACGAAAGATGCCTATCATCTTGAACTCAGTTCTCCGGGTTTAAAAAAAGAAGATATTAAAATTAATGTAGAAAATGAGGTATTGACCATTTCCTACGAACAAAAGGAAGAAAGCAAAAGTGAAGAGTATAAGACTGTACGCCGGGAATTTAAACACAACAGTTTTAAACGCAGTTTTACATTGAATGATAAAATTGATTCCGGAAATATCCAGGGCAAATATGAAGATGGTATATTAAAAGTGCATATACCCAAGAAAGCAGAAGCACAGGCCGTTAGCAAGCAAATAGAGATTCAATGATAAGGGTTTTAACTTTTCATACAAACGAGGCGTATTGGTTTTGAGGCTGGCTGGCTCTCACAGGGGCCAGCTTTATTTTTCATAAATTTAAATTTTTAACGTTCAGCCATTACAAATAACGGGTACACAGGATTAAGCGTTATACTTTGGCTGAAGTTTGAAAGAAAACATTTAAATTTGCTTTACTAAATTTTTTAACCCACTAAAAAACCAGCAAATTGATCACTAATAAGTTTGCTTTTATTCTGGTTTTATCTTTAGGTTTCGCTCTCCCTGTATTTTCCCAGGTTACAGATTCACTGAAAATAGACACGGCTAAAACTGATACTATTTTCCGGACTATTCCCCAGGAAGACACGGCACTGAGAATCAGGAACCTTAATCCCTATATTACATTGCATGTGGACTCTACCCTGCAATATAAACTGGACATCAATAAAGACCAGTCCCAGTATTATTGGTTTTTAACAAATTCTCCTGTTGGATTAAAGGTTGAAAGAAACAGCGGGCTTTTAACTTTTAAGGCCGAAAAAGCGTTCTTTCTTTCCGGCAGGCTCAAGTACGATCTTGAATATAAGGTAAATCTCGGCGTGCAGAATCTCGACGACCCGAAAGACAAAATAGATACTTCATTTACGCTGCTGTTTTTTAATACGGAGATCATTCCTTCAAAAATAAAACCCAGTGTTAACAATATAGTATATGTAGACGAGGGAGACAGCATTAGTTTTAAAGTACAATGTGAAGACGGGAACTTTCCGATTGAAAACATTACAATGACAAGCAACTACCCGGTTAAAACCATTGGAACAGTAGCCAAATGCGGAGATGATTTTAAATGGTCGCCGCCATTTGGTTTTGTTAAACCAACTGACAAAGATAAGCTTAGGGAAGTGATCGTTAATTTTGTGGGCGCCAATAAGTTTAATGTGCGAGATACAGCAACCATTCGTATCGTGGTAAGAGAAAATATAAATTACCCGCAAAAGGTACTTGAATACAATGAAGTAGTAAGAAATATCCAGTCGTATTCGAACCGGCTTAAAGCCACATTTATGGAACTGGATAAAGCGGTGAAATCCACACGCGGAACCCGCACTACCTTTGATCTTACCTCAGCGGCGTCCTCTTTGGGAGGAACTGTTTTTTCTTCCTTACCCACCGATGGTCAGAAAACGGCAGGGAAGATATTACCCAGTGTAGGTGTGGCTATGGTTCCTGTAAAAGAATCGGTAGCGCCTATTAAAAAAGAAGAACAAAATTCCGCCACCCTTGTACGCAACAGCATCAAACGCTTAGACTACCTGCTGCAAAATAATTTGCTTGTAGGTGAAAAAGATCCCGAATTGCTTAATAAAACACAAAAGCTCAGGGATGAACTTAAACAGATCCAAATGCAATTGATTGAAGTTCCCGTGGTTGAGTTTGGCGATTCACCTGAGGAACTGGATAAGTATTTTAACAATCCTAAGGTTGCCAAGAAATATCGCATGAAAAAATCGTAGTGGGCATCAGCTTTCAGCAGTGGGCTTTCAGCTATCAACATATTTGTCTTGTTACAGGTTTCAGATTTCAGGTAACACAAGGATGACTATAAAGTAAACTTTAAACTTAATTCAGCTTCACCTCCAGCATTTTTGGCCATAGTTTGCCGGTTACAAACAAACGGTTAGATGCCGAATCCCACGCAATGCCATTCAGCACGGCGCCCTGCAGCACAGATTTCTTATCGTAGTTAATGTTCGCAAACCGCTTAAGCGCATCTGTGAAATCAAGTATGCCCGACACAATTCCCGAAGAAGGATTTATTTTCAGAATATAATTGGTTTCCCATTGATTCGCATATACGTAACCGTTAATGTATTCCAGTTCATTGAGGTTGTTAACCGGGCCGAGGTGATTGTGCACCGATACAATATTCATTAATTTAAAATCACCCGGACGAACAAAATACAGTTTATCAGTTCCATCGCTTATGATAAGGTTTACATTATCGTGTGTAAGTCCCCAACCTTCTTTATTCCAGTATATCGTGCGAACCTGTTTTAAATCCTTAAGACTATATACAAGCACAACATGATCCTCCCATGTTAACTGGTACAGCGTGTCATTCAAAATAGTAATGCCTTCGCCAAACAAATCAGGATCTATATCAATCTTCTTTTGAATAACTCCCGTTTTGTAATCCACCTTTCGCAGGGTAGACTCTTTTTTTTGCCCGGTGCCTTCATACAGATAACCGTTATAATACACCAGTCCCTGCGTAAACGCAGAGGTATCGTGCGGATAAATATTCTGTACCGAATAACCAACCGGGGAGGGAGCAGGTATGTTGTTTGCAGAAACATCAGTTTCTGAGCCAGTCGAACGATCATTGTTATTGCAGGACCAGAGTAAAAGCATGCAACAACCGTAAACGAATACATTTTTTATCATATCACAACCAATTGCTGCAAAAATAAAGTTTTGAGCACGATGTATGCTGGTTAAACGATATTTTAACCGGTAATTACCAGACGATCGTCGAAAACTGCAACCGCGGATTGCCCCGGTGACAAATTTTAGATTACTTTGCTTTCGGTAATGATTCAAAACACGAGGCCAAACCTCGTCCAATACGCCTGATTTCCAACCGTCTGTTTATCCTCTGTAAAAATCGAAAACAAGGCAGGGCCTCACTTTCACGACCCGGATCAATGCCTTTAAATTTAATATCACATTGAAAAGCTGATTATAAAAATCAGCCAATGAAATCTTTTCTGTTCATCAGCATCATTTGCTGCATTTCAATGTGGGCTGCTGCACAGCGCAACTGTGCAACAAATGAATATTGGCAAAGTCAGCTCAATAATGATGAGGCATTGCGTATGCGTTATACCCAACTTGAACAAAATTCAAAAATTCGTTCCTCCATATCAAAAAAAGAGCAGGGCGGCGATGTCGCGGATATGCCACTGATTACCATTCCGGTTGTAATACACGTATTGTATAATAATGAAGAGCAGAACATCAGTAATGCGCAAATACAGTCACAGCTTGATATATTAAACAAAGACTTCAGAAAGCTAAATGATGATACTGCCCGGATACCATCTTTTTTTGCACCATTAGCCGCCGACTGCAGGGTTCAGTTTGAACTGGCAAAAGCCGATCCCGAAGGCCGCGCTACTACCGGAATTATCCGAAAAAAAACAGATCGCTTATACTGGCAGCAGGATGATAAAATGAAGTTTTCTGTATCGGGCGGCAATGATGCCTGGAACAGTCGTTATTATCTTAATATATGGGTTTGTAATCTCACCAAAAGTTTACTGGGTTATTCTACTTTCCCGGGTGCGTCGCCTGAAAAAGACGGAGTTGTAATACGCACGGATGCATTTGGTACTGCAGGCAATACCAGCTCGGCCTATAATAAAGGCAGAACAACCACACACGAGGTAGGACATTGGCTGAACCTCAAGCATCTTTGGGGCGATACGGATTGCGGAAGCGACGACGTTGAAGATACGCCCCCTCAAAAAACATACAGCAGCGGTTGTTCTTCGTTTCCTAAAATCACCAAAAACGGATGCAACCAAAGCCCTGGTGGCGACATGTTTATGAACTTTATGGATTTTTCGGATGATGCCTGTTTGCATATGTTTACTATTGGGCAACGGCAAAGGATACATGATTTATTTGCACCAGCTGCCCCCAGGGAAACGCTCCTTTATTCCACTGCTTTACAAGAACCATGGAACACCAGCGCGTCGCCAGATCTGCAAACTGATACCGGTACAGAATCGCATTTGACTATATTTCCCAATCCTGCAGCAACGGTTCTTACGCTGCGGCTCAACAATGAGAAGCTGCTTACCCCGAAAGCATATTACATATATGATATCAGAGGAAAATTAGTGCTGAGCGGACAAAATACTGGCGGAACTGTTTCCATTAATGCTTTATCGGAGGGAGTATACTTTATAAAACTGCAACACGGTGAACGGGTACTAACGGCCAAATTCATAAAGGGGTAGCGATTGCCGGGTTCAAAAAATGATGAATTATTTTATTGTACAACGGGGATGAATATACGAATAGTGTCTTTTGTGCCTTCTGTATTTTCGTCAACATAAATCAGATCAGTACCATCCCTGCTTTTTCTTTCCAATATTTTTTTTACAGAAGATAATACTGATTTTTTCTCAGCCGGTGATTGTTTTTCTTTCGGAGAGAGCCTTGCTGAATCCTTATCTTTCTCGCCTGAGCCGGATCTGCCGGATTTTTCTTTTTCAACGGATAGGGCTTTATCTTCCTTTTTTACAACCAATGGTACATCAGTTTCTACCGGAACTATTTCAGCAGCAGCCTTTTCACCTGTTTCAGACTTTGCAGTTCTATTTTCATTATTATTTTTCTTATCAACAGGTTTTATAACAAAAGGAAGATATTTTACCTCTTTATTGTTATCTGTGCTGTTTTCTATACCGGCTTTTTCCGGGGATGTGTTTCTGGGAATATCATTCTTCCCAATTTCTTTTACTACAAAAGGTTCATATTTTTTTTCTGCGGAGGTCACTACTGCACTTCCGGACATTTCCTCTGCCCCCGCTTTGAATGATTTTTCCGTTTGTACAGTATCGGTTTTCTCTATTTCCCTTACAACAAACGGTACTGCTTTTTCTGCCACTGCAGTTGCAGTATCAGACTTTGCTTCCACAGGTATTCCTGTTGCAGGTGGCGATACCCGGGCAACCTTGTCCTCTTCCTTATTAATAGCTGTTTGCGCCGGAGATACACTGGCATGTAAAGCTTTGGCAGAATCGTCATTTACAACACCCGCAGGGCCCCTTTCCTTTTCAATAATTACAAGCTGCTGCCGGATGGTAGGATCATTCACCACATCGGCGAGCATGGAAGAAAACCGATCATTACTGATCATTCCGGAAGGCGAAACAACATTGCTTTCTTTTATTTCCCGGCGTTCAACCACCGTTCCCTTCAATCCTTCTTTTTGCTTAAGGCTAAGCAATTCTACGCCATCTTTACCCTTAGTTTTTAACACAAATCCAAGGTCTGTTTCGCTGATGGTACAATTAAAGCGCCACTCCGGTTCTTTTTTACCCGGAAAACCAATTATAATTTCGTACGTATTTTTTTCGAACCCGGGAATGACCAGGTAACCGTTTCCCGAAGAGTTGAAGGTTTGTGAACCTGTGCGTACATAAAATTCCTGCTGATTATCAGATTGAATGTATATATAATATTGCTGCTGGCTAAAAACAATTTTAACCAGCAAACAGATAAGGAAAATAAAAACCAGTTTTCGCAGTACGTTCATTAATCTAAAAATTTTTCTTACTTCAGCACGGTTTGCGTTTCGGTAAACCCTAACAAAACTACTGGAAAAGATGAAACCGCCGCCACTCATATAAAAAAAACATTATCTGCTTATTTATACCGGAATTGTACAGCGTTAATAAATCGTAATAAATGTTAGTATTATTGTGTACTGATACACGCAATGTAAACTGTTAAAATGGTGAAGGGGGTATATTTTTTGACAACATTCTTTTATCAAATTCAATTATAACGTGAAAAAATTATTAGGACTATTATTCATTGCCGCATTTCCCGCATTGTTCCAGGCGCAAACTGCCGGTACAACCACCGATTCGCTGACGAGCATTTACCGGGCAGTACCGGAAAAAATAAATGATCTCGTGCATACCAAATTAGAGGCCCGCTTCGACTATGAGAAGGCGTATATGTACGGAAAGGTATGGATAACACTTGAGCCTCATTTTTATAACACGGATTCACTTGTATTAGATGCCAAAGGAATGGAAATAGAAGCCGTTGCCATTGCAAAACGGACGGTTACTACCCCTTTAAAATACCGATATGATGGCAAGCAGCTATACATCAAATTAGACAAGGTATATAAGAAAGGAGAGCAATATAAAATATATATCAAATATATTTCAAAGCCCGATGAACTTGCCAAAGGCGGAAGTGAGGCCATAAGAGATGATAAAGGATTGTATTTTATTAATCCACGCGGCGAAGATAAAAATAAGCCTACTCAGATCTGGACGCAGGGTGAAACAGAAAGCACCTCTGTATGGTGCCCTACCATTGATAAACCAAATCAGAAATGTACCCAGGAGTTTTTCCTGGTTGTACCTTCTAAATATGTAACGCTCAGCAATGGTAAACTTTTGCAGCAGCAAAAAAATGCAGATGGTACAAGAACCGATTACTGGAAGATGGACCTCCCCCACTCTCCTTATCTCTTTTTTATAGGCGTTGGCGATTACGCAGTTGTGAAAGACACTTACAAAGGAAAAGAGGTAAGTTATTATGTAGAAAAAGAATATGCCGGTGTTGCCAGAAAAATTTTTGTTAACACGCCAGAAATGATTTCTTTTTTTGAAAAAATTACCGGCGTTTCATATCCCTGGCCCAAATATTCACAAATTACCGGAAGAGATTATGTGAGCGGGGCTATGGAAAACACCACGGCTACCATGCACCAGGAAAGTGCTCAACAGGACTCCAGGCAATTGCTTGATGGCAATAGCTGGGAAAGCACCATTGCTCACGAGCTTTTTCACCACTGGTTCGGCGACTATGTTACAGCTAAAAGCTGGAGCAATCTCACCGTAAATGAATCCTTCGCCAATTTCAGCCAGGTGTTATGGAATGAATACAAATACGGTAAAGATGCCGGAGATGCTGAAAATTATAAGGATATGCAGCAGTATCTGAGCAGTCCGGAGGATGCCAGGAAAATATTGGTTCGTTATCATTACAAGGATAAAGACGACATGTTTGACCTGGTGAGCTATCAAAAAGGTGGGAGGATATTGAATATGCTGAAAACCTACCTGGGTGAAGATGCGTTTTACCAGGGCCTCAACCTGTATCTTACTACCCACAAATTCAATAATGCCGAAGCGCACCAGTTGCGCCTGGCACTTGAAGAAGTAAGCGGCAGGGATTTGAACTGGTTTTTTAACCAGTGGTATTTTGGCAGCGGACATCCCAAACTCAACATCCATTATGCCTACAACGACAGCAGCAAAACCGTTTCAGTGAGTGTAAAACAAACTCAGTCTGAACCGGCCTTTGTTTTACCGGTAGCCATAGACATATACAATGGAAAGAATAAAACCCGCCATGATGTTTGGGTTGATAAAAAAGACCAGACCTTTTCATTTAAAGTTGGTACCCAACCCGATCTTGTAAATTTTGACGGAAATAAAATATTGCTTTGTGAAAAGAAAGAAACAGGTAAATCACTTGCAAACTATATACACCAGTATCATACAGCGGGGTTATATGTTGACAGGAGAGAAGCTATAAACGCATGCGCTTCACTGCAGGACAGCACTGCAGCCGTGGATTTGTTAAAAACCGCTTTGAAGGACAGGTATCATGAATTGAGAATTTTCGCACTCCATTCGGCAGATCTAAAAAAGGAAAATGTAAAGCAAGCCCTTGAGTCTACCATCTTTTCTGTTGCCAAAGGCGACCAGGAACCTACAGTAAGGGCTGAAGCTTTAATGGCTTTGAGTATTTATGATAAGCCCATTTACAGGGAACTGATACAAAAAAGCGTTAACGATTCTTCCTACAGCGTGGCAGGAGCGGCCATATTGTCGCTGAACCAGTTTGATAAACCCGCGGCCTATGCCGAAGCAAAAAGATTATCAGCAACGAAAACGAAAGACAAAATGGCCGAAGCGATAAGCAATGTATTTGCCGAAAACAGTAAGGTGGAAGATTTGGATTATGTTCTTGACTGGTACAACGCACTACCTTTTGGGCAGGCAAAAGTAGAAAATGCGAATACCATTGCATATTATGCCATTCAGCTCAATAATACCGATGCTGTAAAAAAAGCTACAGATGCCCTGGTATTATTCCGTGACCAGATTCCATCTGCCTATCAAAAGGATATTTATCCTTTTGTAAACAATGTACTGCTCAAAACCATAGCTACTCAAAAATCTTCTATGAAGAATATTTCCTCCAATGCCGCAGAAATTCAGGAACAGGTTGATTATATCAACAGCAAAATAAAATAACGAGGCGGCCCGGCGAAGCACTAACCAATGCATATTCCTGTAATGCCATGGCAGGAACGAATCACCTGTAGTTTATGGTCTGATCATTGCGAAGATAGATGGTTCCTGCGTTAGCATGGCAAGCAAAATGGAGTGGCTGAACTGTAGTACAATATTCGAACCTACCCTACAGTTTCTCATGGTGAGGTACGAACCGTTGTACACTCCTATAGTTTTTCAAGGTGAGGTACGAACCGTTGTACACCCTTGTATTGTCATAGTGAGGTACGAACCATCTGTATTATTTCTCCGCAGTTGGTTTATAGCTTGTTCTTTAACCGTTGCGAAGATGGATAACATTCCGCCCTGCGGTATCATATCCGCGATTTCCTTTTATACCGTGTCGTTTATTTTTTTACTTTTTTTCCACCAGGGCTGCTCCCTGCCGGAATCGCGGGGCTTTACGGGACATTTTTGCTGTGCATCTACTACTGCAATCAGTACCATGTTTACAATACTTCTAACCGAACTACCCAATTGCAGCACATGTACAGGCCTGGCCAAACCCAGCAGCACGGGTCCAATGGTATCAAAGCCACCCAATTCCTGCAACAGGTTATACGCAATATTGCCGGCACTCAGGTTCGGGAAAATAAGGATATTCACGTCCATATCCACCAACTCGCTGAAAGGATAATTTTCCTTTAGTATTTCTTTGTCAAAAGCGAGGATGGCCTGCATTTCCCCATCAACTATAAGATCCGGGCTTCTTTGCTTCAGGAACTCACGGGCCTTTCGAACCGTTATGGCCTCACTTGTATTGCTGCTGCCGAAATTAGAATAACTGAGCATGGCCACCCGTGGCGTAATACCAAAATTTTTTACTTCTCCCGCTACCATCAGGGTGATGTCGGCAAGTTCTTCTGCTGTAGGGTTAAAGTTTACCGTGGTATCGGCCAGGAACAGCGGGCCTTTTTTAGTAACGATGATATACATGCCCGCAATTTTATTCACTCCCTTTTCCGTTCCTACTATTTCCAGAGCCGGCCTTACGGTTTCAGGATAATTACGGGTAAGTCCGCCAATTACCGCATCTGCATCTCCCGTATTGACCATCATACAGGCAAAGCGGATCCTGTCTTTCATGATCTTGGATGCTTCGTAACGATTGATGCCCCGGCGTTGTCTTTTTTTGAAATAGAGAGAGGCAAACTCATGTCTTGTCTTATCCCATTCTTCACTTCTGGGATCTATAACGGGTATACCTTCCAGGTCAATGCCATTTTCCCGGGCGATTTTATGTATCTTTTTTTCCTCACCTAACAGTATAGGATATGCGATATTTTCATCCAGCACAATTTGTGCTGCTTTAAGGATCTTCACATTATCGGCCTCAGCAAAAACCACGCGCCGCGGGTCTTTTCTTGCTTTGCTTCCTATTACTCTGAACAACTGGTTGTCATTTCCCAAACGGCCATCTAATTCAATTTTATACTTTTCCCAATCTTCTACCGGATGTTTGGCTACGCCGCTTTCCATAGCCGCTCTAGCTACAGCAGGAGAAACCGTGGAAATAAGCCGTGGATCGAGCGGTTTGGGTATAATATAATGAGGACCAAATAGCATATTTTTTTCACCATATGCCATGGTTACAATATCGGGTACAGGCGTTTTGGCAAGATTTGCCAAAGCCTTTACTGCCGCCATTTTCATGTCTTCGTTGATTTGTGTTGCCCGTACATCCAGCGCTCCGCGAAAAATATAAGGAAAGCCAAGCACGTTGTTGACCTGGTTGGGATAATCGCTGCGTCCGGTGGCTATAATAATGTCCTTACGGGAAGCCGTAGCCGCTTCCCATGTAATTTCCGGATCGGGATTGGCCAACGCGAATACCACGGGCTTTTTGGCCATACTTTTGATCATTTCGGGCGTAACGGTATTAGCAGCGCTCAAACCAACGAATACATCGGCGCCCTGCATCGCGTCGAGTAAACTGAGTTCTTTTTTGCGGGTAGTGGCAAACCGTTGTTTCACATCGTCGAGCCCTGCCCTGCCATTATACAATACACCCTCTTTATCGAACAAAATAAAGTTGCTATTCTTAGCGCCCAGCGCTTCGTATAGTTGCACACAGGCCATTGCGGCAGCGCCGGCGCCATTTACTACAAATTTTACTTTGTCAATTTTTTTACCCTGCAATTCAAGTGCATTGAGCAATGCCGCTGAACTAATAATAGCCGTTCCATGCTGGTCATCATGCATTACCGGTATCTGCATTGTTTCTTTCAATGCCTTTTCAATATAAAAACATTCCGGCGCCTTGATGTCTTCAAGATTAATGCCTCCAAAAGTGGGCTCAAGCGATTTTACAATTTGCACAAACTTCTCCGGATCCTTTTCATTGATCTCTATGTCAAATACATCAATATCGGCAAATACTTTAAACAATACGCCCTTTCCTTCCATTACCGGTTTTCCCGCTTCCGGTCCAATATCACCCAAACCCAGTACAGCCGTACCATTGCTGATCACAGCTACCAAGTTTCCTCTGGCTGTATACTTATAAACGGCTTCCACATCTTTTTGAATTTCCTTGCAGGGTTCCGCTACGCCAGGCGAATACGCCAGCGAAAGATCTCTTTGTGTTTTTGCATCCTTGGTAGGCACCACTTCAATTTTCCCTGGTCTTCCCTTAGCGTGGTATTCCAGGGCTTGCTGTTTTCTCAGTTCTTTTGACATAACAATAGAATTGCAACACAAGATAAGTAAAACATGATGGGGTCTTTTCAAATTCTTGACTCCAACGTTTCTCTCACTTAGTGCGGGTATTTACGCACCAGAAAGAAAAATGCTTAGGTCTATCCGTTTAAAGGAGATGCTTTCGGTAACGAAGAAATTTGATATCAGCCACAGGGAGATTTGTATGATTAAAATATATTCACTACTTTAAATGTATTTTAATTCTTCAGCCTCCTTATTAAAAACCAATGCTATTGGGTTAAGTTTACCAAAATGATAACTGCATACAGATGAGCAAAATGAAAGCTGCTTTTTATGAACGGTATGGCCCACCCGAAGTGGTTCAGGTTAGAGAAACAGAAAAACCTGTTCCAAAAGAAAATGAAGTGCTTATTAAAGTTCACGCTGCAACGGTTAACCGTACCGACTGCGGGTTCAGGAGCGCTGAATATTTTATTGTGAGATTTTTCAGCGGGCTGTTCAAACCCAAAAACAAGATACTGGGCTGTGAATTTGCAGGAGAAATTGAAACAACAGGCAAAGCGGTGACATCTTTCAAAGCCGGCGACAGGGTTCTGGGTTACAACGACTCGAAATTCGGAGCGCATGCCGGTTATATGATCATGGCTGAGCATGACGCTATATCAACCATACCTCCGGGCATATCGTATGAAGAAGCTGCTCCCATTACTGAAGGCGGCCACTATGCATTGTGCGATATAAGGGCGGCCAAAATTAAAAGCGGACAGGAAATACTGGTTAACGGAGGCACCGGCGCTATCGGCTCTGCAGCGATTCAGCTTTTGAAATATTTTAATACTGACGTTACCGCTGTTTGCGATACGAAGAGTATTGCATTGGTAAAATCGCTTGGCGCCAGTGAGGTGATTGATTATACCCGGCAGGACTTTACAAAGATGAACAGGAAATTTGATGTTGTGTTTGATGCCGTTGGTAAAAGCATCTTCGGAAAATGCCGGCCGCTTTTGAAGGATAAGGGAATTTATATGTCAACCGAACTGGGCTATATGTCGCAAAACCCCTTCCTGGCTATTATAACACCAATGTTCGGTGGCAAAAAAGTATTGTTCCCGATTCCTTCAATCAATAAAGATGATGTTATTTTTTTAAAAAATCTGGCAGCAGCAGGAAAATATAAACCGGTTATTGACAGAAGCTATTCTTTAGACCAAATTGTTGATGCTTACCGGTATGTTGAAACAGGACAAAAAGTGGGAAACGTAATTATAAAAATGAGCGACCTGAATAATACTTAACTTTTGTAACATGAAAGGAAATTTTAAAAATGTAGATGATTACATACTTTTTTTTCCCGAAGACACACAGGCGCTTTTAAATAAGGTTCGGGCTATCATAAAGGAAAATGCCCCTGAAGCGGTGGAAAGCATCAGCTACCAGATGCCCGCTTACAAGTTGAATGGTAAGCCACTGGTGTATTTTGCAGGCTATGAAAAGCATATCGGCTTTTATGCCACGCCAACAGGGCATGAGCAGTTTGCCAAAGAACTTGCGAAATACAAGCAGGGTAAAGGTTCTGTGCAGTTCCCGTTAGATAAACCCATTCCATTCAGCTTAATTGCACGGATAGTAAAGTTCAGGGTAAAAGAAAACAATGCAGGGAAGAAGTAGGGGAAACAGGAACAGTTGTACCATGCCTACGGCATTCTCCGCGGCCCCGCTTGCTGGTTACCAATATAACATGCCTAAAGGCATTATATAAGCCCAACAAGGGTAAAGCCCAAAGAGATGAAATAAATGAAAACATAAAGACCAAATGGCTAACACATACACACAGGTTCATTTGCAATTTGTATTTGCACCAAAATACAGGGCATCACTGGTACATAGTAGTTGGGAAAATGACTTATACAGGTACGTTACAGGTATTGTTCAGACGAATAAACACAAAATGATAGCAATAAATGGAATGCCCGGTCATGTACACATGCTTATAGGCTTCAGGGCTACTCAAACTATGGCAGACTTAATGCAGGATGTGAAAGCGGGCTCATCTAAATGGATTAATGATAACAAGTACTGCAATACCCGGTTTGAATGGCAATCGGGCTATGGAGTTTTTTCCTATGCCAAGTCACAATTGCCGGATGTCATCCGGTATATACAAAATCAGAATGAACATCACCGGAAGCATACATTTTTGCAGGAGTATAAACTATTCCTGGAAAAATTTGAAGTGGAATATGATGAAAGATATATTTTCCAGGAACCGGGATAGGTGTCCTGCCTAAAGGCATTTTCATACATCGCGGCTTATCTTCAGTGTATACCAGGTTCAATTGTACTTCTTCTTGAGCACTGTTACCTGTTCCTGCAGGTTGCTTACCAGGGAAGCCAGTTGATTTACATCCCAGCGCTGCTGGCTGGCCACTTTGGTGATAACCATCTGCGCCTGCCAGAGTTCTAAAATATCTTCGGCATTTATCTGGTAAGGCTGGTAAGAAGGATTATCGCTTACCAGGGTAATTTTACTTTTATTGCGATTGCTTTTTTCGACACGCTTGTATACGATACCCTCATTGCGGGATACGACAATAAATGCGGTACTGTTTTTGACTTCATCGAGGTTGTTTATTTTTTCACCCACGATGATGGAACCGCTGGGTGTAGGCAGCATGCTATCGCCAACAATTTCAAACGCCCTGTAATTGCCTCCCGCCAGCATGGGCAGGGTAAACGTATTGAGTTCATCAATGAATTCCGTATCGGCATATCCCGCCAGGTAGCCCGCGGCGGCTTTTACCGGCACAAAATGGATGAGATTATTTTCCGACATTAATTTTTGCTGCCTACGCTTCGCTAAATAATTGCCTTTTACTTCACTCAAATCTTTCCGCAGCAGATCATCCAGGGTGAGTTTAAACATATCCCCCAACTTTTCCAGCACATCTATACGGGGATCTGCCCTCTCCTCTTCATAAGCACCCACCAAAGAACGTTTAATACCCAACTTATTGGCAAATTCTTCCTGCGTCCATCCACGCAGTTTGCGAAGGTATTTCAGGTTTTGACCAGCAAGTGATTGTGCCATACTAATTATTTTAGTATGCAAACTACTAATACTATTAGTTACAACAAAATATTTTTGCTAAAAATTTACAGATATCTTAAATTTTTTATTTCGCGACGCGTTTAAACCATGCCGCGCTTCTACAACCTTTCTTTTTTTCCTTTCTTTTTCTCCTTTCTCCTTTCCCCTTTCTCCTTTCCCCTCTCACCTTCAATGATGAGAAAAGGCTGCACGCCCGGTTGAATATTTTTTATAACAATGTTCTACCCTATAAGTTTTAGTTTTTAACGTTAAACAGTTTTAATAAAAAGCACACTTCAATAAACAGT
>Ga0209916_1000455_pt1 | contig 64077 bp, 54 predicted proteins | sample ThiBio_1000_plan_FD_183956 | JGI IMG/M metagenome (GOLD analysis project Ga0209916, IMG submission 183956) | Wastewater bioreactor microbial communities from Cape Town, South Africa - Thiocy_solids_2 (SPAdes) | ecosystem: Engineered > Bioreactor > Thiocyanate-remediating > Anaerobic-Aerobic ... | reverse complement strand
GAATGGGGCGGGGAGCCGCTCTACATGCGAGGTCAGCCAAGCTGCCTCAAGGAGCCCGCGGCTTCCCCGAAAACGTGGACGACCTTACGCCTGCCGCCCTCGATGACCAACGTACAAGGAGCCCGCTCGCGGGCGATGCTCTGGTTTGTCTCCGCGTTCGGAGCGAAGAGCTTTCAAAGCAAGAGCTTTCGTACGCCGATGGCGCCCGAGTTACTTTCTCTTTGCGTGGCAAGCAAAAGAGAAGTACCTCGGCCTCCGAAGGAGGACGAAAGCTCTTGCCTCTGATGCTCTTCGCTCTGAACGAAATAAGAGCAAGAGCATCGCGCGCAAGCGCGCTCCTACAGGAGCACGCAAGAGAAGAGTGACTCGGTTGCCGCAAGGAGGTCGAAAGCGCTTGCTTCAAAGCTCTCGTTACATGTCCGCCACAACAGAGAAAACTCAGGCGCCCAGCGCCAGCCGCGCCCCCAGATCCAGCAATGGTGCCGCAACCAGCAACCGTGCCAGCAGCAAAACGATCATCACCGCCATCGGCGCGAAGTCGATCTGGCCGATGACCAGCCGGTCGCGTAGCGGGCGCAGCAGTGGGGCGACGATGCTGCCGGCCAGCTGCAGCATGGGGTGGCGACGGTCTACCGCGAACATGCTCAGCAGCGACCAGCCGAAAATCAGCACCAGGTAGCACAGCAGCACGAAGTCGAACAGTTCGGCCAGCGACAGCACGATCAGGCCGAACGGTTGCGGCATCACCCCGAGCAGGGCAAACAGCAGCAGGCGCTTGAGCAGCATCGCCAGCCACGCCAGCAGCATGGCGGCCAGGTTGATCCGGCGCCAGTTCGGCAGTACGCGGCGGATCGGTGCCAGCACCGGGTTGGTGCTGCGGTAGACGGACTGGCTCAGCGGGTTGTGGAAGTCCGCGCGGCAGGCTTCGGCCGCCACGCGCAGCAGCAACAGCACGATCACCGCGTCGAACGCCAGGTCGAGCAGCAGGGACAGCGCATTCAGCAGGTAGCTCACGGCAGTTGGTCCAGTTCGGCGGCGAGTTCCGCGCCGCGTCGGGTGGCGGCGGCGACGGCGCGGGCGACGACGTGCGGCAGGCCGTCGGCAGCGAAGCTTTCCAGCGCGGCCTGGGTGGTGCCGTGGGGCGAGGTGACGCGCTGGCGCAGCAGCGCCGGGTCCTCGCCACTCTCGACCAGCATGCGGCCGGCGCCCAGGCAGGTTTGCGCGGCCAGCGCGCGCGCGGTCTCGCGCGGCAGGCCCTGTGCCGCCGCGGCGGCTTCCAGCGCCTCGACCAGGGCGAAGAAATATGCCGGGCCGGAGCCGGACAGCGCGGTGACGGTGTCCATCAACGCCTCGTCGTTGATCCAGCGGGTGATCCCGGCAGCGTCCAGGATGTGCTGCGCCTGCGCCTTCTGCGCCGGGCTGACCCGGTGGTTGGCGCACAGGCCGGTAGCGCCGGCGCCGATCAGCGCCGGGGTGTTGGGCATGCAGCGCACGATCGGCAGCCCGCTGCCGAACCAGCGCTCCAGCTGGTCCAGCCGCACGCCGGCGGCGATCGAGATCAGCAGCGGCCGGTTGCGCTGCAGGATGTCGTGCAGGTCGGCGTGGATCGCCGGCATCACCTGCGGTTTCACCGCCAGCAGGATCACCTCGGCGTCCGCCACGGCGAGCCGGTTCTCGGCGTAGCAGGCGATGCCGAAGTCGCGGCCCAGTGCCTGGCGCGCCTCGGCCAGCGGTTCGGCCACGCTGAGGGTGGCCGGTGCCACGCCGGTTTTCAGCAGGCCGCCGATCAGGCTGCGCGCCATGTTGCCGCCGCCGATGAAGGCAAGTCGTGTCATGCAGGGGCTCCTCATTCGTTCAGACACGTACCTTACCGGAGCCGGCGCGCGAGCGACGGGTTTTGCCGGCGGAAGGCCGCACGGCAGGGCGGCGGCAGGGCCGGCTGGCGATTTTTTCGACCGGGTGCGCAAACCGCGTTGGCAGTTTGCGCATGAAGGGCGGAAAGACTGGCCGCACAGCCGCTTGGCCGAGTAGTATCGACGCGGCTACAGGGGTGCGGAAAGCTCGTCCAGGTGGTGTCGTGATGCCGGCGGCGATGCGCTGCGGCGCACCACGCCTGTGAATGTCAACCGGCCCCACCCGTGGCAGACGAATCCGTGCCATCCAGACGATCGGTTGAGGGGAAACGATGGATATTGCCGAACTGCTTGCCTTCTCGGTGAAGAACAAGGCCTCGGACTTGCACCTGTCCGCCGGGCTGCCGCCGATGATTCGCGTGGATGGCGACGTCCGCCGCATCAACATCCCCGCGCTCGAGCACAAGCAGGTGCACTCGCTGATCTACGACATCATGTCGGACAAGCAGCGACGCGACTACGAGGAGTTCTACGAGACCGACTTTTCGTTCGAGATTCCGGGGCTGGCGCGCTTCCGCGTCAACGCTTTCAACCAGAACCGCGGCGCCGGTGCGGTGTTCCGCACCATTCCCTCCGAGGTGCTGACGCTGGAGGACCTCGGCGCACCGCGCATCTTCAAGGAGCTGATCGAGCAGCCGCAGGGCCTGATCCTGGTGACCGGCCCGACCGGCTCCGGCAAGTCGACCACGCTGGCGGCGATGGTCGACCACATCAACAAGAACGAATACGGGCACATGCTCACGATCGAGGACCCGATCGAGTTCGTGCATACCTCGCAGAAGTGCCTGGTCAACCAGCGCGAGATCCATCGCGACACGCTGGGCTTCAACGAGGCGCTGCGTTCGGCGCTGCGCGAAGACCCCGACTACATCCTGGTCGGCGAGTTGCGTGACCTGGAAACCATCCGCCTGGCGCTGACCGCCGCGGAGACCGGCCACTTGGTGTTCGCCACCGTGCATACCAGCTCGGCGGCGAAGACCATCGACCGCATCATCGACGTGTTCCCCGCCGGCGAGAAGCCGATGGTGCGCTCGATGCTGTCCGAGTCGCTGCGCGCGGTCATCTCGCAGTCGCTGCTGAAGAAGGTTGGCGGCGGGCGCATCGCGGCGCACGAGATCATGGTCGGCATCCCGGCCATCCGCAACCTGATCCGCGAGGACAAGGTGGCGCAGATGTACTCGTCGATCCAGACCGGCCAGCAGTTCGGCATGCAGACGCTGGACCAGTGCCTGCAGGATCTGGTCAAGCGCGGCTTGGTCACGCGCCAGCAGGCTTCGGCCTACGCCAAGAACAAGGACAGCTTCAAGTGAAGCGGGAATCCAGAATCCCTGAGGTAAAGCCATGAGCGACTTCGATTTCACCTCGTTCCTGAAACTGATGGTGCACAAGAAGGCCTCCGACCTGTTCATCACGGCGGGCGTCGCCCCTTCGATGAAGGTGCAGGGCCGCATCGTGCCGATCACGCAGAGCCCGCTCTCCATCCAGCAGGCGCGCGACATGGTGCTCAACGTGATGACGCCGGGCCAGCGCGAGGAGTTCGAGAAGACCCACGAGTGCCAGTTCGCGATCTCCGCGCAGGGCGTGGGCCGTTTCCGCGTGTCGTGCTTCTACCAGCGCAACTGCGTGGGCATGGTGCTGCGCCGGATCGAGTCGAAGATCCCCACCATCGAGGAGCTGACGCTGCCGCCGGTGATCAAGCAGCTGGCGATGACCAAGCGCGGCATCATCGTGTTCGTCGGCGCCACCGGTTCGGGCAAATCGACCTCGCTGGCGGCGATGATCGGCTACCGCAACCAGAACTCGACCGGGCACATCATCACCATCGAGGACCCGATCGAGTACGTGCACAAGCACGAGGGCTGCATCATCACCCAGCGCGAGGTCGGCATCGACACCGACAGCTGGGACAACGCGCTGAAGAACACCCTGCGCCAGGCGCCGGACGTGATCATGATCGGCGAAGTCCGCACCCGCGAGGGCATGGACCACGCCATCGCCTTCGCCGAAACCGGCCATCTGGTGCTGTGCACGCTGCACGCGAACAACGCCAACCAGGCGATGGACCGCATCCTGCACTTCTTCCCCGAGGATCGCCGCCAGCAGCTGCTGATGGACCTGTCGCTGAACCTGAAGGGCATCGTGGCGCAGCAGCTGATCCCCACGCCCGACGGCAAGGCGCGCCGGGTCGCGGTGGAGATCCTGCTGGGCACGCCGCTGGTGCAGGATTACATCCGCCAGGGCGAGATCCACAAGCTGAAGGAAGTGATGAAGGAGTCCACCCTGCTCGGCATGAAAACCTTCGACCAGAGCCTGGTCGAGCTGTACCACGCCGGCGAGATCAGCTACGAGGACGCCTTGCGCTACGCCGACAGCTCCAACGAGGTGCGCCTGCGCATCAAGCTGGCCCAGGGCGGCGACGCACACACCCTGTCGCAGGGCCTGGAAGGCGTCGAGCTGGAGGAAAGCCGCGACTCGCAGAACTTCAACAGCAATTTCCTCAATCGCTGACGCCACAGCCCGCGGCATCGTGAAGAGGCGCCTGCGGGCGCCTTTTTCGCTTGGGCGCTACCGGACGGGTGGTGCTGGCGCCTCTTGCTCTGCGGGGACAGCAGGAACAGGGATACGCGTTTTGTTACGGAATTGTTGACGATTTCGTATTTTCTTGTTATCAACGCCCCGGGGATTTCCTTTGCTGGTCGAGCTGACCAGGGAGCACGGCGGGCGTTTTCCCGTCCGCGGGTTTGCTGTGTCCGGCAGGGATCTTTGTTGCTGCAATTCGCAAAATCTTGCGTATCGTTCGATGGGCATTCGCAATTCTTCATGGGGAAAACAATGAACAAGTTTCCGAGCAACGCGCGGCACCTGTTGCGTCTTTCCGCGCTGTCGATAGCGCTGGGCGTGTCGCTGGCAGGTACCGCGCTGGCGCAGTCCAACATCACCGGCTCCATCTTCGGCCAGGTCGGCGCGAAGCAGGGCGATACGGTGCTGATCCAGAACACGGACACCGGCTTTACCCGCTCGACCACGGTGGACGTCAGCGGCCGCTACCGCTTCTCGTCCCTGCCGGTTGGCAACTACAAGGTCACGCTGCAGAACCACGGCGCCACGGTCAGCAGTCGTGACAACATCGCCGTGGTGATCTCGGGCGGTTCGGAAGTGTCGTTCGCCTCGCCGGAACAGACCACCGAACTGGGCGCGGTTTCAGTCACCGCCTCCGCACTGCCGGTCATCGACGTGTCGTCGGTGGACACCCGCACCGTGCTGACGGCTGAGCAACTGCAGAAGCTGCCGCTTTCGCGTGACGTGCTGGCCGCGGCATTGCTGGCCCCCGGCGTGATCCAGGGGTCGAGCTACAACGCGCCGAGCTTCGGCGGCTCGGCGGCTTCCGAGAACGCCTACTACATCAACGGCTATGCGGTCACCAACCCGCTGACTTCGATCGGCCTGTCGACCCTGCCGTTCGATGCCATCGACCAGGAACAGGTGCTGACCGGCGGCTATGGTGCCGAGTTCGGCCGTTCCACCGGCGGCGTGATCAACATCGTGACCAAGCGCGGCAGCAACGAGTGGAAGGCCGGTGTCTACAGCATCTGGGAACCGCAGGCACTGCGTTCCGACCCGCGCAACATCTACTTCGCCAACACCGGGTTCTACGGCTCGGGCAGCCGCACGCCGACCGACGGCACGCTCTACCTGAACCGCAATCGTGCGCAGTACTGGACTTCCACCGTGGGCGCCTACGTCGGCGGTCCGCTGATCCAGGACAAGCTGTTCTTCTATGCGAATGCCGAGGTCGGCCGGCAGGAAGGCAACAGCGTCCGCTACTACACCAACTCCTCGGCGGCGAACCTCAAGCAGGCCTGGAACGACTATTCCTACAAGAAGCCGCGCTGGACGGCCAAGGTCGACTGGAACATCAACGACAGCAACATCCTCGAGTTGACCGGCATCTCCGACAAGACTCTGTACGATGCCAAGTACTCGCCGTACAGCTACACCGACGACACCCATACAGACACGCAGACCGGCGGCGTCTACACCAAGGACGGCGGCGAGCTCTACATCGGCAAGTACACCAGCTACCTCACCGATGACCTGACCCTGTCCGCGCTGTACGGCACGCAGAAGATCGACCACATCAGCACGCCCTGGGGCTACGATCCGGCCTGCCCGTACATCTCGGTGAATTCCCAGACCGCGGCCCCCGGCCAGACCTACAACACCTGCCAGAAGAGCACCGCGCTCATCCTGGTGCCGGGAGCCCAGGACAAGACCCGTGGCGGCCGCCTGGACATCGAGTACCGCATCGGCGACCACGACATCCGCGTGGGTTTCGACAAGCAGATCGCCGATTCGCTGACCGGCAAGAGCTACCCCGGCGGCTACGGCTGGATCTATGGCTGGCAGGCGAACCCCGCCGGGGCGATCGACACCGGCAACGGCGTGGGCTCGCCGGCCTCGGCCGGTGGGCTGGGCACACAGGGCTACTACGTCTACCGCTACTACAGCACCCAGCTGGCCAAGGTGAAGACCGAGCAGGAGGCGCAGTACGTCGAAGATCGCTGGCAGGTGAACAACAGCCTGCTGCTCTCGCTCGGTCTGCGCAACGAGCAGTTCACCAACTACAACAGCAGCAACCAGCCGTTCGCGCGTCAGCGCCACCAGCTGGCGCCGCGGCTGGGCGTTTCGTGGGACGTGTTCGGCGACTCCAGCCTCAAGGTGTTCGCCAACGCCGGCCGCTACCACCTGGCGATGCCGAACAACGTGGCTGTGCGCGGCGCATCCGGTTCGCTGATCACCAGCGAGTACTTCACCTATACCGGCGTCGATCCGCGCACCGGTGCACCGACCGGCCTCAGCCCGATCGCCGTGGACCGCAGCAAGGGCTACACCTGCGGCAACACCAACCTGGTCTCGACCAACCTCGAGTGTGGCGAGGCACCTGATCCGCGCACGGTGGCGGCCAAGGGCATGAAGTCGCACTTCCAGGACGAGTACATCCTCGGTGCGGAATACCAGGTCAGCCCGACCTACGTGGCGGGTGCCAAGGTCACCGTGCGCAAGCTGCGCAGCGCGATCGACGATACCTGCACCCAGACGCTGGGTGGCCGCTGCTTCCTGTTCAACCCGGGCCAGGCCAACACCTTCCTGCTGGAACAGGCCGACGGCAGCTTCATCGAGGCGCACTACACCAACGCCCAGCTCGGTTTCCCCAAGCTGAAGCGCAAGTACGCCGCGCTGGACCTGTTCGTGGAGCATCCGTTCGCCGACAAGTGGTACGGCAAGATCGGCTACACCCTGTCGCACAACTACGGCAACACCGAAGGCCAGCTGCTGTCCGACCTGGATACCGGCGCCGGCGGCCAGGCCGACGTGTCGGTGACCCAGGACTGGGACAAGCCGCAGCTGATGGTGGGGTCCAACGGCTCGCTGCCGAACGACCGCAGGCACCAGATCCGCGCGTTCGGCTACTACCAGTTCAGCAAGGAATGGCGCGTCGGTTCCACCGTGCAGGTGGCGTCCGGCCGTCCCAAGAGCTGCCTCAGCTTCTGGCCGGATACGACCACCAAGGGCATCTACAACTCGTCCAGCTACCACTACTGCGGCCTGAACATCACGGGTTCGCAGGTCGTGTTCGCGCCGCGCGGCACCAGCGGCACCACGCCGTGGACCTACCGTCTGGACCTCAACGCGGCGTACACGCCGGGCTGGGCGGACAACAAGCTTACGATGCAGGTTGACGTGCTCAACGTGCTGAATCGCCAGACGCCGCAGTACTACAACATGCGTTACGGGAGCAACCGCACCACAGTGAATCCCCTCTACGGTCGGGTGTTGGACTACACCAACCCGCGGACGGTGCGCTTCACCGTGCGTTACGACTTCTGAACGTAGTGGATGACGCGGGTTTGGCCTGATGGGCCAATGCCGAAGCATCTCCCCTTGAGCCGCCGGGTTTCCCGGCGGCTTTTTTTATTCGGGCGCGTTTCTTGTCGCTCGGCGGCTACTTCTACTTATCCGCCGGCGGCGTGCCGCCGACGGTCAGGCCGCTGGAGTCCACGCTCTTCACGCCCTTGACCATCCGGGCGACGCGTTCGGCGTGGTCCTTCTGTGTCTGCGAGGTCACCGTGCCGCTCAGCGTGACCACGCCATCGTGGGTCGAGACCGAAATGTCGGTGGCCGGGATGCCCTTGGTGGTGCCGAACTCGGATTTCACCTTGGTGGTGATCCAGGCATCGGCCGCCTTGTCCGGCACGGTCTGGTTCTCGGAGGATTGCTGCATGCGCGCGCCGGCGTCCTGGGCTGCGACCTGGCTGAACGGGATGGCCGCGAAGGCGAGCACGAGGGTGGTGGCATACAAGCTGTGGCGGATCGTGGAAGTGCGCATGGCGATCTCCTTGGTGGGGATGACGATGCCTGCCTGTCGGAGCGACCGGCGGATGCTGTCGTCGCCATGGCAGCAGCCGCGCCGTGAACGCCGCGTGGCTGCGGCGGCCACCGGTTCAGCGCGGGATTACGGAGGCGAAATGCGGGTCATGGCGATGTTGCCATCGCGTTGGACGCCGCGCGTTGCGCATGAAAAAACCGGGGCGCCGCGGCGCCCCGTTCTACGCGGAAGTACAGGGATCGAACAAGTGACGGCTTGGGGGAAGGCGGCTGCCGAGCAGCGTCCAAAAGAAGACGGGGCGCCAGTCGGGCGCCCCTTGGTTCCCGCATCAATCAGAACGTCAGGTGGAGGCCCAGACGCACCGCTCGGGGCGAACCGGGCATGATGTTGTTGTTGCTGTGGGCCGTCGCGTAGTACTTCTTGTCCAGCAAGTTCTCGACATTCAACTGCAATTTGAAGCTGCTGTTGACGGAGTAGAACACGGCGGCATCCACCCGCGTGAAGCCCGGCAGGACGACGGCGTTGTCGGTCGACACGAACACCTTGTCCTGATAGACGGCTCCGAGGCCGACGCCCCACTGCGGGTTGAAATCAAGGCGGTTCCAGATCGAAGCCGAGTTGCGCGGCACCTGGCCGAGCTCTTTGCCGTTGGTTACGCCCGGGGTCCGCACCTCACTGTTCTGACGGGCGTAGCCGGCCATGACCTGCCAGGAATCGGTGACCCGGCCGGCCAGGCCCAACTCGACGCCCTTGACCTGTTGGCCGTCGACCAGGATCTGCTGCGCCGGATTGTTCGGATCCACGATCGCGACATTCGTGCGGTCGAGGCGATAGATCGCGGCGGTCGCCGACATGCGGTCATTGACGTCCCACTTCGCGCCGATCTCGACGTTTTTGAAACGCTCGGGGTCGAGATTGCGATTGGTGACCGTGAGCGACGCCAACTGCTCGCCTGCGCGCGGGACGTAGGCGATGGAGTAGCTCGTGTACAACGAAACGTTTTCCTGTGGCTTGAAGATCAAGCCCGCCCGTGGCGAGAGCAGGTTGTCGCTGCTGGACAGCTCGACGCCGTTGCGGTTGTTGTGCAGGGTGACATCGAAGCGGTCGAAGCGTGCGCCCAGGATGGCCTTCCACGTTGGCGAGAGCTGGATCTGGTCCTGCACGTAGGCACCGGCTGTCTTGGCGACGCTGCGGTTGTCGGCGTCGCTGGCAACCTGGCGGAACACGACCGGGCCGGTGTAGACCGGGTTCTGGATCGTGACGAAATCGCTCCGTGCGTCGGGGCCCACCGCCGGGAAGAAGGCCGTGTTGCGGAAATTGTCGGTTTCCTGGCGGTTGAGTTCGAGGCCAACGAGGAATTCGTGGCTGACCGAGCCGGTCCCGGCCGAGAAGGTCAGGTCGGTCTGGTTCTGGAAGTTCGTGCGGCCGGTCAGATTGTTGTAGCCGCTGATCGCGACGCGGCCGCTGGCTGCCGTGTACGCGCCGGGGAATACGTTTTGGTAGAACTTGTCGTAGTCGGCGATGCGCGTGGTGTTGGTGAGCCGGGCGCCACCGCTGAAGTCGTGCGCAATCACCGAGTTCAGCGCATCGATGCGCGCCCACGTCGGGCTGTCGGACGGCTTGCCGAAAAAGGTTGAGCTGCCGGTCGGCAGCGGGCGGCCGAGCAGCGGCAGCTGGGACGGGATGCCGCGATCGGTCACGCGATCGTCCTCGAAATGCTCGTAGCCGAACGCAAGCGTGGTGGCGTCGCTGGCGCGGATCGTCAGGGTCGGGTTGATCGCCCAGCGCTCGACATGCGCGAAGTCGCGGTAGCTGTCCGCGTTCTCGTACATGCCCGTGATCCGGAACGCCACGGATTCCTTGATCACGTGGTTGAAATCGCCGGTGGCGCGGCGACCGTCCCATGAGCCCAGCGTGAGATTCAGGCTGCCGGCATCGGTCCAGTTGGCCTGTTTGGTGACGCGGTTGATCAGTCCACCGGAACCGCCGCGGCCGAAGATCATGCCGCTCGGACCTTTGAGGACTTCGACCCGCTCGACGTTGTACAGATCCCGGTAGTACTGGACGTCGTCGCGCACGCCGTTGAGGAAGAAGTCGGCAGTGGAGCTGTTGCCGCGCAGGATCGGCGCATCACGGTGGCCTTCGCCCTGCGCCATCTGCACGCCGGGCACGTAGCGGACGACATCGCCCATGGTCTGCATCGACTGGTCGCGGATCAGGTCGTCGGTGATGACCGTGACCGACTGCGGCACGTCCAGCAATGGCGTGTCGGTCTTGGTGGCCGTCGCGCTGCGTTTTACCTCATAGCCCCGGTACTCGCCCTGGACTTTCACGGTACCCAGCGTTTTGACATTGCGGGCCGTGTCCGCGGCCGCCGCATCGATCGCCATCGCAGGGGCCGCGTACGCGGCAGCCAGGATCGGCAGGCCGTACAGGACATGGCGGATGGCGCGAGCGACAGCACCCGTCGAGGGGCGCGAGAGAGAACTCATTGAGATGCTCCGGAAGGGATGAAAGGCAGGTTCAATCGGGAATGAAGACAAGAATGATTCGTATTAAGATGCGCGCCGTAATGTCGGATTTTTGTCGGAGACAGGCCGCTAGCGGGTCTCCGGTGCCGCACGTGCGCTCTTGTCTGGCCCGGCATTCGGGCCTGCTTCTTCCCGGCCCTCTCGCCTTTGGATACCCATGCTCAGTCGGTTACTGGTCGTCGAAGACAACCACAGCCTGGTCTCGAACCTGTTCGCGTTCTTCGAGCCGCGCGGCTATACGCTCGACGCGGCGCCCGATGGCGTTGTCGGCCTGCAACTGGCGCAGACGGGCAATTACGACGCGATGGTCCTGGACTGGACGCTTCCGCGCCTGGAGGGCAGGGAAGTCGCCAGGCGGCTGCGTGCGTCGGGGTCGGACCTCCCGATCCTGATGCTCACCGTGCGCGACGAACTGCCCGACAAGCTGGCCGGTTTTGGCGCCGGCGTGGACGACTACCTCACCAAGCCCTTTGCCTTCGACGAACTCGCTGCACGAGTGGAAGCATTGATAGCGCGGTCGCGGGGCCGTGTTGCCGGCAGGACATTGCGAATCGGCGACCTGAGCTTCAATACATCGACGCAGGAGATAGCTCGGAATGGAACGGCACTTCAACTCAACGCCAGCTGCAAGAAGATACTGGCGCTGTTGATGACGGCCAGTCCCCTGGTCGTTGCCCGCGGCACCCTGGAGTCCGCGCTGTGGGGCGACAACCCGCCGGATTCCGACTTGTTGCGCTCGCATGTCTATGACTTGCGCAAGGCCATCGACGGACCCCACGAAAACAAGTTGATCCAGACGGTGCCGAAAGTCGGCTACCGGATCATTGCTTCGGAGGCCATTGATGGGTAGGGAGACCAGCCTCAAGCAGCGAATAGTCAGCGGCATCGTCATCTACAGCCTGTTGCTGACCTTGGCGCTGTTGGCGTACGGCTACCTCGTCAACGAGCGGGCCGAGGCGTTGGTCTGGGAATCCCTGCTCAATACGGAGCTGGACCATTTCCTGGAACGTCACCGACTCGACCCCGGCTACCGGTGGAACGACTCCGAGACCTTGACGCTCTACGGCACGCTCGTGGGACACGAACCGCCCATCGAATTCCGTTCGCTCGCTGTCGGGGTGCATGATGATGTCGTCGTCGGCGGCAAGGAGTTCGTCATCCTGGTGCGTGCGATCGGAGGAGACCATGCGGTCCTCGCGCTGAACATATCGGGCATGGGATCGAGCAGATCGGGTCTGAATGCGCTTGTCATCGGTTCAGCCGCAGCCATGGTCGCGCTCTTGACCTTTGCCACCGCCATGGGTGTTGGACGACTGACCAGGCCGCTGACCGATCTGGCGCGCCGCATCGTCGACCTGAAGCCGGCGATATCCGGTCAGAGGCTGGTCATCGCCGAGGGCGAATCCGCCGAGATCGGCGTGGTGATGAGGGCATTCAATGGCTATCTCGGACGGATGGACCAGGCCGTGGAACGCGAAAGAACGTTCCTGAACATGGCCAGCCACGAACTGCGTACGCCAGTGGCGGTGATCCGCAGTTCGATCGAACTCGCTCTCTCGCAGCATGACATTTCCGCAATGACGCAGCGTCACCTGCAGCGCGTCCGCCAAACGGCCGAAGGCATGGACGAGCTGCTGGCCCTGGTCCTGGTCCTGGCGAAGGATCCCGTGCGATTGCTGAAACATTCCGAAATGACGGACCTGGGTGCATTGATTCCGGAGATAGTGAACGACCACCGCCCCCTGACGAGCGGCAAGGCTTTGGCGTTTGAACTAGGGGCGTTGCCGAGCGTCTGGATCGAGGCACCGCCGCAGATCGTGCGGGCAGCCATCGGAAACTTGATTCGCAACGCGATCGAGAACAGCGATGCCGGCACGATTCGGGTGAGTCTGCAGCTGCCGGCCCAGGTCGTCATTTCCGACCCCGGCCATGGAATGACGGCGGTGGAGATCTCCCGCGTCTATTCGCGGCACGCCAGGGAGAGTGGACTGGGCCGCGATGGCATCGGTTTGGAACTCATAGGACGCTTGTGTAAGCACCTGGGCTGGACGCTCGAACTGACCTCCGGCGGAGGCACCGGCACGACGGCATCGCTGGCCTTTGCGCGCTAGGGATGCCTTGATCCATCCAGCTGTTTCAGGGCGTTGCCGAGGCGAAGAAGGGCTTTGGCGGTGCAGGGCCGCGTTCGACGCCGGGCGCAGCACATGAAAAAGCCGGGGCGCCGCAGCGCCCCGGCTCCCGATCGGATATCGATGTCTACTTGAGCGCGGTCTGGCTGGTGATCACCATGCCGCCCTCGTCCACGCGCATCTGGGCATCGATGCTCTCGACGCGCCCGGCCTGCGATTTCATGGCGGCGAACTGGGCCTTGGTGCGGGCCAGCTCGGCCGCGGCCTCGGCCGCACTGTCGCCCGCGTCGTCGATCGACGGCTCGTCACCCTTGCTCATCGCCGCCGTGGCGGCAGCCACGCTGTCGATCTTCTGCTCCATCAGCTGCAACCAGCTCAGGTACATCGCACCACTGATGTGCATGCGCGCCATCCGGCCGGCATCGCCGGTGGGGTCCTTCAGGGTATCGCCCAGACGGGCGTCCTCGCCGGCGCCGACGCCGAAGGCGAGCGTCTTCTCGCCCATGGCGACCCAGGCCGGCTGCCCCAGCATGCCGACCATGTCCTTCGGCAACGGCAGCGGCTTGCCGTCATGGCCCGGTTTCAGGGCGGCCAGCGCGGGCACCATCATCTGGCCCATCGCGAACAGGCCGTCGGGATTGTTGGTGCCGATCAGCACGCGACCGCTGAAGGTGGGCATGCCACCGTCCTTGCCTGCCGCCAGCGAGTCCAGCGCGATGCGCAGGCCGAGCATGTCGCCGAACGGCGGGATCGCCGCCTTCTGCATGGCGGGGCCGAGCTTGGCGAAGCCGTCGTTGAGGTCGGTCAGCGAGGGGCAGCTGAACGGTTTGGCGGCCACTGCCTCGGCCTGGGCCAGCCAGAACGTGCGTGCCTCGGCGACCGGCAAGGCCAGGCTCAGGTCGAACGGCGCGGTGCCGGCGCCGCCCAAGCCGGGCAGCGCCACCTTGAGCCCGGCAAAAGCCTGGCTGATGTCGCTGGCCAGCGCCACGTCGAAACGCACGTCCTGGTGCTTCGCGTCCAGCCGGGTGTAGCCGAAACTCATGGTCGGCACGCGCGCGGCGATGCGCGCGGCGTCGGTGGCGCAGCTGGGCGAGCTCTGCAGCTGGGTGGCGACTGGCTCGCCGGTCTTCGCCGCGATGGCTTCGGCATGGGCCTTCTGGATCGCGCCGACCAGCGGATCCTTGCCTCCGATCGCCAGCGGCAGCGCGCGGGTCAGGTCCAGTTCGCCCAGCAGCCACTTCTGGTAACCCTTGGCCTTGGCCAGCGCCTTCAGTCGGCCGTCGTCCTGCAGGCTCTTCTGCGGCCGATCCAGGCCCAGCGCCTGGCGCAGCAGCGTCGGCGAGACATCCGCCGGCAGCAGTGCGGCCACCGCCTGCTTGTTCACCGTGGCCAGCACCAGCTCGGTGCCGGAGGCGGGGAAGGCGTACTTGCGGTAGCTCTGCTTGTCCACGTTGGCGACGTCGAGCTTCTTGCCGTAGGCGGTTTCCAGCCGGCCGATGAAGCCCTCGAACGCGCCCGGGTCGCTCAGCTGGAAGCGCAGCACCGGCGCCAGGCCCAGGCCGTAGAAGGCCGAGTAGCCCTTGAGGTTCAGGCCGGCACCCTGGGCGAAGCCCTCGATGGTCTTGCCGTTGAATTCGGCGCGCAGCGCGCGCAGCAGGCGCGCGCCGTCGGGGTCCTTAGTCGCCATCCGCTCGGCGCTGGCGTCGAGCTGGGCGAGCTGGGACGGCAGCTGCGCGTCGGCCTGGGCGAGCAGGGCGCCGCGGGTGGAGTCGTCCATGATGTCCAGATTGGCCACCACGTACGGCGTGTCCGCCGGCACGAAAGCCAGCGGCGCGTCCTTGTCCTTGTGTCCGCAGGCCGCCAGCATGACGCCGGCGAAACCCAGCGCGATGTATCGCGTCGTCGATCGCATGTTGATCCCCAATGTGGTGAGTGCCGCACTCGTGATTATGCCTGCTTGCCGCGGGCGTTGCCGTGGCCGGCAGCGGGCGGCCAGCGGCCGGCGGGGCGGTTCAGCGGGCCAGTACTTCGTCGAGCACGGCCATGCGCACGAACACGCCGTTGCCGACCTGTTCGAGGATGCGCGACTGCGCGCCGTCGGCCACCTCCGAGGCGATCTCGATGCCGCGGTTGATCGGGCCCGGGTGCATCACCAGGCAGCCCGGCGCGGCCAGCCCCAGCCGGCGCCGGTCCAGCCCGTAGTGGGCGAAGTAGGCCGCCTCGTCCGGCAGCTCGATGCTGGCCATGCGCTCCTTCTGCAGGCGCAGCATGATCACCGCGTCGACGCCTTCGATGGCCTCGTCGAAGTTGCCGTAGCGGCGCAGCTGCGGCGCCTCGTCCGCCGGCAGCATCAGCTCCGCCGGCCCGCACAGGCGGATTTCCTTCACGCCCAAGGCGGTGAACGCGCTGATGTCCGAGCGGGCCACCCGCGAATGCTTGATGTCGCCGCAGATCAGCACGGTCAGGTTGCCGAAGTGGGGCCGGTGCTGGCGGATGGTCAGCGTATCGAGCAGGCCCTGGGTGGGATGCGCGTGGTTGCCGTCGCCGGCGTTGATCACCGACACGCCGCTCATCGCATGGCGCACCAGCATGTCGGGCGTGCCCGACTGCTTGTGGCGCACCACGATGGCGTCCAGGTGCATCGCCTCCAGCGTGTGCAGGGTGTCGAACAGCTCCTCGCCCTTGCTGGTGGAGGACAGCCCGATGTCGAAGTTGACCACGTCCGCGCCCAGCCGCCGCGCGGCCAGCTCGAACGAGGTGCGGGTGCGCGTGGACGGCTCGAAGAACAGGTTGAGCACGGTGCGCCCGGCCAGCACGTCGAGCTTGCGGGTACCGTGCGCGCAGGCGTCGCGCAGCGCCTCGGCGCGGTCGAGCAGGCGCTCGATGGTCTCGCGCGGCAGGTTTTCCAGGGAGGTGAGGTGGCGCAGGCGAGGGCTCATGGCGACGGATCTGGGGTGGAAGGGAAAGGTTGGTTCAGGGGCCGCTTTGGCCGGCCGCCGGCGTGCCGGCACCGGCAAGCCAGCGTTCGAGGATGACGGCGGCGGCTTCGGCGTCGATGTCGGCGGCATCGCGGCGGCGCCTGAGCCCGGCGGCGCGGCCGGCGGCGAAACGTTGCGCCGCTTCCTGCGAGCTGTGCCGTTCGTCGACCAGCACCACCGGCAGGTCGTAGCGCTGCTGCAGTTGGGCGGCGAAGCGGCGGGCGCGGCGGCTGGCGGGCTGCTCGGCGCCGTCCAGCGCCAGCGGCAGGCCGACCACCAGGGTGTCGGGCTGCCACTGCTGATGCAGCGCGTCGAGGTGCGGCCAGTCCGGGCCGGAGTCGCGGACCGCGAGGGTGGCCAGCGCGCGGGCGCTGGCGGTGTAGGTGTTGCCGATCGCCACGCCGGTGAAGCGGCTGCCGACGTCGAAGCCGAACACGCAGCTCATGCGTGGCCCGCGTAGCCGGACAGCTGGCGCGGGTCGACCCCGACCAGGCCGGCAGCGGCGCTCCAGCGTTCCTCCAGCGGGGTGTCGAACACCACGCGGCCGCAGGCCTCGGCGGTGAGCCAGGCGTTGGCCATCAGCTCCTGTTCCAGCTGGCCGGCGTCCCAGCCGGCGTAGCCGAGCACCATGATGGCCTGGCGCGGGCCTTCGCCGGCGGCCATCGCCACCAGGATGTCGCGCGAGGTGGTGACCGACCAGCGGTCGTTGACGCGGTAGCTGGACTCCCAGTCGCCCGGCTCATGATGCAGCACGAAGCCGCGCTCCTGCTGCACCGGGCCGCCGATCAGCACCGGCGCGTCGGCCAGTTCGCTGTCCTGGCATTCCAGTTTCATCTGCGCCAGCACGTCGCCGAAGCGGTACTCGGACAGCTGGTTCACCAGCAGGCCCACCGCGCCAGCCTCGTCGTGCTGGCACAGCAGCGCCACGCCGCGCGAAAACGGCGGATCGGCCAGGTTGGGCATGGCGATCAGGAAGTGCCCGGTGAGGGTCGGCGGCTGCACGGCGGTCATGCATCCATTGTAAGCGCAGCGCGTGCCGGGCGCAGGCCTCGGTTGTCTTCGTTCAGCGTGTCTGCAGCACGTTGTTCGGCTGGAAGCGCCAGGTGCGGGTTATGTTGAGTTCGTCGATGCGTTCGGCGCCCCTGGGCGCCGGCGGGAACGGCGCGGCCAGGCGCACGATACGCTCGGCGGCGGCATCCAGGATCTTCTGGCCGGAGCTCTGGATCACCTCGATGCTCTTGATGCTGCCGTCGAGGTCGAGCACCACGGTCAGCAGCACGTCGCCGTGCAGGCCGCGGCGGCGGGCCTCCTCCGGGTAGTTGAGGTTGCCGATCCGCTCGACCCGGTCGGACCAGCCGCGCATGTAGGCGGCGTAGGCGTATTCGCGCGTGCTGGCGGTGAGGTACTTCACTTTCGGCCGCTTGGCGTACTCCACCTTCTTCTGGCGCAGCTCGGCGGCCAGTTGGGCGATGGCCTGCTGGCGTTTCAGTTCGGCAGCGGTCGGGGTCTGCTCGTGCGGGTCGACCTCGGTCTGCGCGGTGTCGCTGGTCACGCGGAATTCGCTGGCCCCACGGGTGGTGACCATGCGCGTCGGGGTGGCCTCGCGCGGACGCGGCGTGGTGGCCTCGACCGGCTGCGCGGCGATGCCGGGATCGGGCCGCGGGATCGCGCCGGAGAACAGGTCCGATGGCCGCGCCGCACGGTCGCTCTGGCCGCCGCCGGCGTTGTTGGCCTGGGCCAGGAAATCCGCCTTGTCCGGCGCCTGCCGGTTGGCCACGTTGACCAGGGTCACGTCCAGCGTGGGCAGGCTGGGCGTGGGCTTCACGAAATGGAAGGTGATGCCCAGCAGCAGCACGCCGTGCAGCAGCAGCGAAAACAGCAAGGTGGCGCCGATCGGATCGGGCGGTGCGTTGACGGTGGCGGTGGCGCTCACGCTTGGCGGTTTCCGGAGACGTGCTGCTCGATGACGTCGAACAGCTGGCCGGCAATGTTAAGCCCGAACTGCGCGTCCAGTTCACGCGCGCAGGTCGGGGATGTGACGTTGATCTCGGTCAGGTAGTCGCCGATCACGTCCAGCCCGACGAACAGCAGGCCGCGGCGGCGCAGCTCGGGTGCCACCTGGCTCACGATCCAGCGGTCGCGCTCGGACAGCGGCACGCCGACGCCGCGGCCGCCGGCCGCGAGGTTGCCGCGGAATTCGTCGCCTTGCGGAATGCGCGCCAGCGCATACGGCACCGGCTCGCCGTCGACCACCAGGATACGCTTGTCGCCGGCGCTGATCGCGGGAATGAACCTCTGCGCGACGGTGAACTGCCGGCCCTCGCCGTGTGCGCCGCCGCCGAGCAGGGTCTCCAGCATCGAATTGAGGTTGCCGTCGCCGACCCTGGCCCGGAAGATGCCGCGCCCGCCCATGCCGTCCAGCGGCTTCAGCACCACTTCGCCATGTTCGGCGGCGAACCGGCGCAACTCGCCCGCGTCGCGCGAGATCAGGGTCGGCACGATGCATTGCGGGAATTGCAGCGAGAACAGCTTCTCGTTGCAGTCGCGCAGCGATCGCGGGTCGTTGATCACCGCCACGCCGCCGCGCTGGGCCGCTTCGAGCACCATCGTGTCGTAGACGAACTGGGCGTCGACCGGCGGGTCCCTGCGCATCAGCACCACGTCGAGCTCGCGCAGGTCGCGCCATTGCGCCGGGCCCAGCGTGTACCAGCGCTGCGGGTCCTCGCGCACGTCGAGCGGGGCGATCCGTGCCCACGGTTCGTCGTCGCGCAAGGCCAGGTCGCCCTGCTCGAAGTAGTGCAGCGAATGGCCGCGGCGGCGGGCTTCCAGCAGCATCGCGAAGCTGGTGTCCTTGGCTGTCTTGATCGCGCCGATGGGATCCATCAGCACGCCGACCGATAGGGTCATCGTGGTTCTCCGTGGGTGGCGCGCCCGTGGCCGGGCTGGCGTCGCAGGGGCGTCGTGTCAGGCCGATATACTAAGGCGGCGGTCGAATTGCGACGAGGCCGGCAGACCTGCGCTGTCGTCAGTGGCCAGATGGTGCCACTATGGGTCACCCGGCATCGCCGGCCGGTGGCGCGATGATTATTGCTTGACAGTCTTGGCGGGCAGGCAGTAAACAGCAAAGCCACTGGATTCACCGTCTTAGCGCGGTTGTTGTTGGCCTTTTCGACATTTTTTTACATGCGCACCATCCGGCATGGCCGTTGCATGTCTCGTTGACTATCCTGAGCTCGGGGCGGGCCGCAGGGGGAGTAAGTGAATTTGAACATGAGCGCTAATGAGTTGGACGGTCTGAAGGTCATGGTGATCGACGACTCGAAGACCATCCGCCGCACGGCGGAGACCCTGCTGAAAAAAGAGGGTTGCGAAGTGCTGACTGCCGTCGACGGCTTCGAGGCGCTCGCCAAGATCTCCGACCAGAAGCCCGCGATCATCTTCGTCGACATCATGATGCCGCGGCTGGACGGCTACCAGACCTGCGCGCTGATCAAGAACAACCCGCAGTTCCGCGCCACGCCGGTGATCATGCTGTCCTCCAAGGACGGCCTGTTCGACAAGGCGCGCGGCCGCATCGTCGGTGCCGAGCAGTATCTGACCAAGCCGTTCACGCGGGACGAACTGCTTGGTGCCATCCATCGCCACGTCAGTACGGTATCGAGCCACTGACTGCAGATTCTGAGGGGGACCTGTGGCCACCATTCTCATCATCGACGACTCGCCGACCGACGTGCGCGTGTTCACCACCCTGCTTGAGCGGGCCGGGCATCAGGTCGTCGCCGTCAGCACGGCCGAGGAGGGCATCGAGCGCGTGCGCGCCGACCTGCCCGACCTGGTCATCATGGACGTGATCATGCCCGGCATGAACGGTTTCCAGGCCACGCGCACGCTCACGCGCGACCCGAAGACCCAGAACGTGCCGATCGTGATGATCACCACCAAGTCGATGGAGACCGATCGCGTGTGGGGGCTGCGCCAGGGCGCCCGGGCGTTCATCACCAAGCCGGTGAACGAGAAAGAGCTGCTGGCGTGCATCAACGAATTGTTGCCGAGCGAGAAATGAACCAGTCCGTCAACCGCACTCCGTTCGAGATCCTGGCCCGTTACGAACGACTGTCGCTGGCGCATGCGTCCGGTACGCAGGACAAGCTGGAGGCGCCCGGGCTGTGGCGCGGCATCGGTTTCCGGGTCGGCTCGCGGCTGCTGGTCAGCGGCATCGATGAAATCAGCGAATTGCTGGCGGTGCCGGTGCTGACCCCGGTGCCGGGCACGCAGCCGTGGCTGCTCGGCGTGGCCAACGTGCGCGGCAACCTGGTGCCGGTGATCGATTTCGGCCGCTTCCTGTTCGGCGATCGCACCCCGCACACCGACCGTACCCGCCTGCTGGTGGTGCGCCAGGGCGGCGGCAACGTGGCGCTGCTGGTGGACGAGGTGTTCGGCCAGCGCACGGTGGACGAAGAACAGCGACGCGAGGCGGGGCGCGAGGAGGATCCGCGACTGGCCCGTTTCGTCGACAGCCGGGTAGGCGAACAGCAGCTGGCCGTTTTCAGCATGGGCCGGCTGGTGCGCGCCCCGGATTTCCGGCAGGCCGCGGCCTGACGCCGGGGCGAGGCTGGAGCGAGATCGAAGGGCCGGCGCCCGCGCGGGCCGGAGACGTAAGACAAGCATTCCCTGGCCGGTACCCGCTGCGCGCGGCCGGCAGCGTAATCAGTTAGACGGAAGAGGTGAACATGAGCACTACAGGGGGCGTCAGCAGGGAACGCGGGTATACCGCACTTATTGTCCTGCTGCTGATTGCGATCGGCTTCGCGGCGCTGGACTTCTTCCTGCTCAACCAGAAGAACGGCGAGGATCGCCAGGCGATCGCGCTGACCACGCAGATCCAGGTGTTGTCGCAGCAGACGGCGAAGTTCGCGCTGGAATCGGCGGACGGCAACACCGACTCGTTCAAGGAGCTCGAGTCGACCCGCAACGCGATCGACTCCGCCGTGCAGCGACTGGACAAGGGCGATCCCAAGAGCGGCATGCAGCCGTACTCGGACAACAACGCCACGCCCGCCGGCCGTGCCGTGAGCGCGCTGGACGCCTCCTGGAAGCAGCTCGACGCCGACATCAGCAAGATCCTTTCCAACAAGGCCGTCGTGCTCGACTCCGGCCAGCGCGCGGACACGCTGTCGCAGCAGATGCCGTTGCTCAACTCGAGCATGGAACAGGTCGTCAACATCCTGCAGCAACGCAACGGCAGCTCCGAGCAGATGCTGGGCACTTCGCGCCAGATGCTGTCCGCCGACCGCATCATCCGCCGCGTGCAGGAAGTGCTGCAGGGCGGCGACAGTGCCCAGTCGGCGGCCGACGGCCTGTCCCGCGACGCGCAGTTGTACGGCAGCGTGCTGAAGGGCCTGATCGAGGGCAACCCCGACAGCGGCGTGCGCCCGATCAACGACGCCAACGCGCGCAAGATCCTCACCGACATGGACGCCAGCTGGGCCCAGCTGGCCGATCCGGTGGCCAAGCTGGTGGCCGCTGCCGGCAACATCGCCGACGTGAAGCGCGCCGGCAACCAGGCCTCGCTGGATTCGCAGACCGTGCTGCTGCGCGCGAACGACCTGTCCGAGCAGATCGGCAAGCTGCCGCTGCGCCGGCTGTTCCCGAACGTGTGGTGGGGCCTGCTCGGTGCGATCGCCGCGGTGGCGTTCGCGCTGCTGCTCGTCATCACCCTGGTGCGCGACCAGCGCCGCCGGTTCGCCCAGAGTACCGAGCTGAACCAGCGCAACCAGGAGGCGATCATGCGCCTGCTGGACGAGATGGGCTCGCTGGCGGAAGGCGACCTGACCGTGAAGACCACGGTATCGGAGGACATCACCGGCGCCATCGCCGACTCGGTGAACTACGCCATCGACGAGCTGCGGTCGCTGGTGACCACCATCAACGAGACCTCCGAGCAGGTGTCGTCCTCGGCGCAGGAAACCCAGACCACCGCCCGCCACCTGGCCAACGCGGCCGAGCAGCAGGCGCAGCGGATCAGCACCGCGACCTCGGCGATCAACCAGATCGCCAGCTCGATGGACGACGTGTCGAAGAACTCCGCCGAATCGGCCGACGTGGCCGAGCGCTCGGTGAAGATCGCCTCGCACGGCGCCGAGGTGGTGCGCGAGACGATCTCCGGCATGGACTCGATCCGCGACCAGATCCAGGAGACCTCCAAGCGCATCAAGCGGCTGGGCGAGTCCTCGCAGGAGATCGGCTCGATCGTGGAACTGATCAACGACATCGCCGAGCAGACCAACATCCTGGCCTTGAACGCGGCCATCCAGGCGGCCTCGGCCGGCGAGGCGGGCCGGGGCTTCGCGGTGGTGGCGGACGAAGTGCAGCGACTGGCCGAGCGCTCCACCAGCGCGACCAAGCGCATCGAGACGCTGGTGCAGACGATTCAGTCCGATACCAACGAAGCGGTGAACTCGATGGAGCAGACCACCGCCGAGGTGGTCGCCGGTGCACGCCTGGCGGAAGACGCCGGCAGCGCGCTGGGCGACATCGAGCGCGTGTCGCACGACCTGTCCGCGCTGATTCAGAACATCTCCACCGCGGCGCGCGAGCAGTCCGCGGCGGCAACCGACATTTCGGTGTCAATGAACGCAATCCAGGAGATCACTTCGCAGACCTCGCAGGGCGCAAGCCAGACCGCCGACTCGATCGGTACGCTGGCGCAGCTGGCGAGCGACCTGCGGCGATCGGTGGCGCACTTCAAGCTGCCGGGTTGACATCGGCCGGGCCGGTTGCCGGCCCGATTGAGCAAAGCACAAGACAGGGGGCAGTCTCGCTGGTTGCAGGATGCTTGCGTTGTGCAACCGTTGAGAGAGGCGCATGAGACTTCAAGACCACATCGATTTCACCACGCTGCAGTGGGTCAAGCCGGAACTCGACGACACCTTGTCGATCGCCCGCGAGGCGCTGGAGTCGTACGTCGACAACCCGGCCAAGCGCGACTACATGCGCACCTGCGTGGATCACCTGCACCAGGTGCAGGGCACCCTGCAGATGGTCGAACTGTACGGCGCGGCGATGGTGACGGCGGAAATGGAGGCGCTTGCCCTGGCCCTGGTGGCGGACAAGGTCACCTATCGCGAAGAAGCCTACGCCGCCCTGATGCGCGGCCTGATGCAGCTGCCCGACTACCTGGAGCGACTTTCCAGCGGCTACCGCGACGTGCCGGTGGTGCTGCTGCCACTGCTCAACGACCTGCGCGCCAGCCGCGAACTGGAACCGCTGCCCGAATCGGCGATGTTCCACCCCAACCTCGATGCGTTCCTGCCGGAGCAGGCGCCCGCGGCGATGAGCGAAGCCCAGGCCGAGGCGCGTCGCGGCGAACTGCTGGACCTGCGCCTGCGCTTCCAGCAGCAGCTGCTGGGCTGGTTCCGCGGGCAGAATGCCGCGCAGCAGCTGGCCAACATGCGCAAGACCCTGCTGGCGATCACCGCGCGCTGCCACCAGGTGCATGGCCGGCGCCTGTGGTGGATCGCCGCCGGCGTGCTGGAGGGCCTGGAACAGGGCATGCTGAAGGGGCAGGCCGGCGAAATCCGCCAGCTGATCGGCAAGGTCGACCGCAATATCCGGCTGCTGATCGAGCAGGGTGAAACCAGCCTGCGCGGCGGCGACGCGGATGACGTGGCCCGCAAGCTGCTCTACATCGTGGCGCAGGCCAAGCAACGCAGTCCGCAGATGGAGCTGTTGCGCGACACCTACGCGCTGGACACGCTGCTGCCGGATGCCAGCGAACTGGAGCACGCGCGCGGCTCGATGGCCGGGCACAATCGCGCGCTGCTCGATTCCGTCTCGCGCGCGCTGAAGGACGACCTGCTGCGCGTCAAGGAAGCGCTGGACCTGTTCCTGCGCCAGCAGCACGGCGACCCGGCCCAGCTGGCGGCGCAGGGTGAGGTACTCGAGCGGGTGGGCGACACGCTCGGCATGCTGGCGCTGTCGGTGCCGCGCCGGGTGGTCACCGAGCAGCGCCGCGTGCTCGACGAGATCGCCAACCGCATGCGCCCGGCCGACGAGGAAACCCTGCTCGACGTGGCCGGCGCGCTGCTCTACGTCGAAGCGTCGCTGGACGACCACATCGAAAGCCTGGGTTCCGAGGGCGAGGCGCCCACCACCGACGCCATGCCCAGCCTGCCGCGCAGCGAGGCGCTGGGCGTGGTCACCACGCTGATGCAAGAGGCGATCGCCAACACCGGCAAGGTCAAGGACGCGATCGTCGCGTTCGTCGAATCCGGCTGGGAACACGACCGCCTGGCCGGCGCGCCGGTGCTGATGGACGAAGTCGCCGGTGCCATGCACATGCTGTCGTCGCCGCGCCCGGCCGAGCTGGCCCAGGGCGTGGGCCGCTTCATCGGCAACGAATTGCTGGACGATCGGCGCGTGCCGAGCGGCGCGCAGATGGACCAGCTGGCCGATGCGCTGGCGGCGCTGGAGTATTACCTGGAGGCGGCGCGCGAGCATCGCGGCGGCCTGGATCACATACTCGACGTGGCCGAACACAGCCTGAGCCTGCTCGGCTACTGGCCGCTGCCGTCGGCACGCGCGGCGTCCGCTGAGACGCCGGCGTCCGAGGCGGCGGTCGAATTCGCGGCGCAGGAGGAACATCCCGAACTGTCCGAAACGGTCAGCCTGCTGCCGGGCGAGGACCTGGCGCAGCTCTTCGTCGGCGACAGCCAGCCGCTTGCCGCCACCGTCCACGACCTGGACGGGCTGCGCCTGGCGCAGACCGAAACCACCGTTCCGGCGGGCGAGGATCGCGCTGCAGCCAATGAGGATGGCGAGGACTGGATCGAGATCGAGGAAGAGGTGGTCGAGCAGCTGCCGGTGCGCGACGCGCTGGCGGACAACACCAGCTTCAACGTCAATGCCGAGGGCATCGACGACGACATCCGCGAAATCTTCCTGGAGGAAATGCAGGAGGAGATCGACAACCTGCGCAGCGCCGAGCAGCTGTGGCTGGCCGACCCCGCGCAGAACGCGTCGCTGGTCGGCATCCGTCGCTCGTTCCACACGCTGAAGGGCTCGGGCCGGCTGGTGGGCGCCGGTGTGCTGGGTGAATTCGCGTGGAAAGTGGAGGACATGCTCAACCGGGTGCTGGACAGCACCATCCAGCCGGACGAGAACGTGCGGGCGCTGGTGCGTCATGCGATCGATGCGCTGCCGCAGCTGCTGGCCGCGCTCAAGGGCGAAGGCATGCCACGTGCGCCGCTCGGCGCGATCATGCATACCGCCGAGCAGCTCGCGGCCGGCAACCCGGCGCGAGTGGAGGATCACGCACCACGCGCGACGGAAACCGTGCGCCGCATCGTGCGCCGGCGCGTGCCGCGTCCCGATACGGCGGCCGAGGCCATACCCACGGCGGGCCTGGCCGGAGTGGGCAGCGCTTCCGCCGCAGCGGAACCGGTCGAGCCAGAGCACGCCGCGGAGATGCCGGTGATGCCGCCGGTGGACCCGGTGCTGCTGGAGATCCTGCGCAGCGAGGTGGCGCAGTACCTGCAGACGATCCGCGCCGCGATCCAGCGCAGCGACGACGAATTGCCGATCGGCGAGGAACTGCTGCGAGCCGTGCACACCTTGCACGGGGCGATCGCGATGGTCGACATCCCGCTGCTGACGCAGTTGCTGTCGCCGCTGGAAGGCCTGTTCAAGCGCCTGCGTGCCGCCAACCTGCCGCTGTCGTCCGAGGGCCTGCGCCTGCTGGACCAGGCGGTGGACGTGGTCGATCGCGTGATGGGCCAGTTCGACGCGGCCAACCCCCAATTGCCGGACGCCGACGCGCTCACCGCGCAGATCACCAGCCTGCGCGACCGCTATCCCGAGTCGAAGGTGGCGCACGTCGTGTTCGAGCCGCAGGCCGACGAGATCGAGGCGACGGAAGGCGCCGGCCCGACCGACGAGGCCGATGCCTATCAGGCGATCATCGCCGACTCGCTGGAGGCCGGCATGGCGGACGCCGCGGCGGCTCGCGCCGAAACGTCGCCCGCCGACGCCTTGGCCGATATGGGCGAGATCCCGCCGGTCCATCCGGACGATGCGCACCACGAGGATCTGACCTCCGAGCTGGTGGCGGCGCTGGGCGCCTTCGAGTCCACGCCGGCCGATGCCGGGCAGGCGGCTGCCGAAAAGCTGGCGGTCGAACAGGCTGCAGCGGCACAGGCGGAAGCAGAGAAGCTGGCGGCGGAGCAGGCCGCGGCGGAAAAGCTGGCGGCCGAGCAGGCAGCGGCAGCACAGGCGGAAGCAGAAAAGCTGGCGGCCGAACAGGCTGCGGCCGCGCAGGCGGCTGAAAGGCTGGCGGCAGAACAGGCGGCGGCCGCGCAAGCGGCAGCACGGCAGCAAGCCGCCGAGCAGGCGGCAGCGGACCGGGCGCGCGAGCAAGCGACCAGCGCCGCGCCGCCGGAGGCAACGCATGCCCTGGCCGGGTCCGGCCAGATCGATGCCGACCTGCTGGAAGTCTTCATCGACGAGGCACGCGAGATCCTCGACCACGCCGACGACGTGCTGGCCCAGTGGCATGCCGAGCCGACTGAACTGGCGCACGTGCCGGAACTGCAGCGCGACCTGCACACGTTGAAGGGTGGCGCGCGCATCGCCGGGTTGACGGCGGTGGGCGATCTCAGCCATGCGATCGAGACCCTGCTGGAGGAGCCGATCCGCGATACGTCCAGAACCGGCCCGCTGATCGCCGCGCTGGAGGCCAGCTTCGACCAGTTGCACGCGCTGGTGCAGCGGGTGGCGCAGGGCCAGGCGATCGACTATCCGCAGGCGATGATCGACCATCTGCTGGGGCTGGCCGGCGAAACCGTGCTGGCCGACGACGCGACGGCTGCGATGGCGGCGCCCGCGCCGGTTGCGGCCGTTTCGGCGCCGACGATCACCGCGGCGGGCGAGTCCGGATTGCCCGAACTGATACCGGAAGCGGTGGAGGAAGTGCGTTCCCCGCAGGAGCAGATCCGCGTTCGCGCCGACCTGCTCGACAACCTGGTCAGCCACGCCGGCGAAGTGGCCATCTACCGCTCGCGGCTGGAGCAGCAGGTTGCCGGCTACCGCTTCAACCTGGTCGAGCTGGAACAGACCGTGGCACGTCTGCGCAGCCAGCTGCGCATGCTGGAAATCGAGACCGAGGCGCAGATCATCGCGCGCTTCCAGCGCGAGCATCGCGAGGCGGGCATGGCGGCGTTCGATCCGCTCGAGCTCGACCGCTACTCGCAGCTGCAGCAGTACTCGCGTGCGCTGGCCGAGTCGGTATCCGACCTGGTGTCGATCCAGAGCATGCTGGACGAGCTGACCCGCCAGGCGGAGACGCTGCTGATCCAGCAGTCGCGGGTGAGCACCGAGCTGCAGGACGGCTTGCTGCGCACGCGCATGCTGCCGTTCGACACGATGGTGCCGAACCTGCGCCGCACGTTGCGCCAGGCCGCGCAGGAACAGGACAAGCACGCCCAACTGCACGTGGATGGTGCCCACGGCGAAATGGACCGCAACCTGCTCGACCGCATCAAGGCGCCGTTCGAGCACATGCTGCGCAACGCGATCGCGCACGGCATCGAGACCCCGGCCGAGCGCCGCAAGGCCGGCAAGCCGGTCGAGGGCGTGGTGAACATCACCGTCGCGCGCGAGGCCACCGAGGTGGTGATCCGGGTCAGCGACGATGGCCGCGGCCTGAACCGCGAGGCGATCCGCAAGCGCGGCATCGAGCGCGGGCTGCTGCGCGCCGAGACCAAGCCGACCGACAACCAGCTGCTCTCGCTGATCACCCAGACTGGCTTCTCCACCGCCAGCCAGGTTACCCAGCTGGCCGGCCGCGGTGTCGGCATGGACGTGGTGGCGAACGAGATCAAGCAGCTCGGCGGCTCGCTGTCGATCGAGTCGGAGGAAGGCAAGGGCACCACCTTCATCCTGCGCCTGCCGTTCACCCTGGCGGTGACCCAGGCCATCCTGGTACGCATCGGCGAGGCCACGTTCGCCATCCCGATGACCTCGGTGCAGGGCGTGGCGCGGGTCAATCCCGACGAGCTGGCCGCGCTGATGGCCGAGGCCGAACCTTCGTTCCAGTACGGCAACGAGGATTACGGCATCCACGACCTGGCCGAGCTGCTGGGCCTGCCGCCGGGCCTGCCGACCGAGGACGAGCAGCAGCCGCTGCTGCTGACCCGTGCCGGCGACCTGCGCGCGGCGATCCGCATCGACGCGGTGCTCGGTTCGCGCGAGATCGTGGTCAAGTCGGTCGGCCCGCAGATCAGTTCGGTCCCGGGTCTGCTCGGCGCGACCATCATGGGCGACGGTTCGGTGCTGATCATTCTCGACCTGGCGCCGCTGGTCCGCCACGGCATGATCCGGCGCGACCAACGCCTGGCCGAGGGCCTCAGCGCGGTGCAGGCGCCGGTGGTCGAGGAAGTGAAGACCAAGCCGCTGGTGATGGTGGTGGACGACTCGATCACCATGCGCAAGGTCACCAGCCGCGTGCTGGAACGCCACGAGTACGAGGTCAGCACCGCGAAGGACGGTGTGGACGCGCTGGAGAAACTGCACGAGCGCGTGCCGGACCTGATGCTGCTGGACATCGAGATGCCGCGCATGGATGGCTACGAGCTGGCCACCCACATGAAGGCCGACCCGCGGTTGCGTGATGTGCCGATCATCATGATCACCTCGCGCAGCGGCGACAAGCACCGCCAGCGCGCGTTCGACATCGGCGTGGACCGCTACCTCGGCAAGCCGTACCAGGAGGCCGACCTGCTGGTGCAGATCGGCGAAGTACTGGAGCAGCGTGCGGCGGAGTCGGTTCATGACTGATACGGCTCCCGCGGTCGCCTTGCTGTTCGACGACACCGAGCTGGGTAGCCAGTTGCGCGAGGCGCTGCACGAGCGCGGCGCCCGCATCGTGCACGAAGGCGGCGTCGCCAGCTTTAGCCGCGAACTGCTGCAGCAGGTCGGCGCCGACGTGCTGGTGGTCAACCTGGACGACAGCGCCGACGACGCGCTTGACCGCCTCTACGAGGTCATCGACGACGACTGCCCGCGGGTGGTCTTCAACGACGCCCAGGCCAGCCGCGCGCTGGATGGCTGGGACCGCGCCCGCTGGGCGCGCCATCTGGCGGTCAAGGTGCTGGCCGAGGGCGACATCGACCCGCCCCGGCCGGACCACGCTCCCGGCATCGAGGTGGCCGCGGCGGTGCAGCCGCCAGCGCCAGCGGCCGAAGCCGTCCCGATGGCAGCATCGCTGGCGCCGCCGGTGGCCGAGCCCGTCGTGGCGGTCGACGCCGAACCGGTGGCCGAAGTCCCGGCGCACGATGGCGCCGATGATCGGCATGATCAAACTGCATCGGCCGAATCGGAAAGCCTGGCGGCGGAACTCGAAGCCCTGCTGGCCTCCGGCGAATTGCCGTCCGACGACGACATGTCATCCGGTCCGGGCCTGCGCTTTGTCGACGACGAAGAGCCGCCGCCGCTGCATGACGGTAACTTCGCTGCGCCGGCGGCAAGTCCGGCCGCGGCCCCGATGGCGGAGGAACCGGTACTGTCCGGCCTGACGCCCTCGGCGTTCCAGCTGAATGCCGTGCCATCGTCGTCGCTGACCGACGTCGCGCTCGCCACCACGCCCGCATCGCCGGCGGCTGCTTCGGCGGTGAGTGCCCCCGAGGGCTGGGCGCTGGTCGACGACGAGGCGCCGCAAACCGCGCCGGAAGCCTCCGCCGGCCCGGACCCCCAGGCGTTCGGGATCCAGAAGCTCAGCGCTGCCGACTTCCTCGCCCCGGATGTCGAGATGGTCGCCGACGATATCGAGCCGCGCATGAGCCTGGAGCTGGTGTCGATGGAGGAAGCCATCGCGCCGCAGGCCTACGTGCATGAGCATGAGCGCGAGCATGAGATGGTGCTCGACGACCTCGACGGTGCGCTGAGCCGGGTGGTGTTGCTCGGCGCCGCCATCGACGGCATCGACGCGGTATGCGCCTTCCTGGCCGCCTTGCCGGCGTCGACCAGGCAGACCTTTCTGCTCACCCAGCACCTGGGGCGGCAGTCGGATGCGTCGCTGGTGGCGGAGTTTTCCGCCAACTGTGCGTTGCCGGTGCGGCTGGCCAAGGGCGGTCGCGCCAGGCCCGGCGAGGTGTTGCTGGTGCCGGCCGGGCAGCAGGTGCGCCTGCGCCGCGATGGCAGCGTCGAGCTGCAGGCGAATGACGCCGATGCGCCGCCGGAGCCGTCGATCGATGCCAGCCTGACCATGGCGGCCAATGCGTTCGGGCGCGATGCGCTGGCGATCGTGTTCGCCGGACGCGGCAACGATGCCGTGGCCGGTGCGCAGGCCATCCACGATCGCGGCGGACAGGTGTGGGTGGAGTCGCCCTCCGGCGAACAGTTCGCCGACATGGTCAGCGGCATCGTTGCCGAACGACTGGTCAGTTTCTCCGGCACGCCGCCCGAGCTGGCGGCGCGCCTGATCGAGGTGTTTCCATGAGTGATCCGCTGCCGCGTGAAATCCGTTGCGTGCTGGTGCCGGTGGGCAATCAGCGCCTGCTGCTGCCCAATGCCACCATCGCCGAAGTGGTCACCCACAGCACGCCCGAACCGGTGGCCGGCGCACCCGCCTGGCTGCTCGGCCGGATCGCCTGGCGCGGCTGGCGGGTGCCGCTGGTGTCGTTCACCCAACTCGCCGGCACCGAGGAGGGCGACGCCGAACTGATCGTGCGCGTGGCCGTGCTGAAGGCCCTCGGCGGCAACCCGAAACTGCCGTTCATCGCCGTGCTGACCCAAGGATTTCCGCGCCTGACCACGCTGAACGCGGAGCTGATCATTCCTACCCACGACGGCAAGCCGCTGCCGCCGGGCGTGCGCGCGCACGTGCTGGTGCGCGACGACGTGGCGATGATCCCCGACCTGGAATGGATCGAGGCCAACTTGCTGGATCTGTTCCATGCGGCCGAGCCGGCGGAATCGGCGGCGTCGTCGGCTTCGGGCGACTGAACCGCTTCAGCGGGCGGCACTCAGCCGTCGCCGTGCAACGCCTGCAGTGCCGCCAGCGCCGCCAGGCCGGCGGTTTCCGTGCGCAGGATGCGCGGTCCCAGCCGCAGGCCCTCGAAACCGGCGGCGCCGAGTGCCGCCACATCGCGCTCGCCCAAGCCGCCTTCCGGCCCCACCACCAGCAGGCCGCCGGCCGCCGCGAAGCGCAGTTCGCGCGACGCCCGGCCCGCTTCCGGCAGCAGCGCCAGACGCAACGCGCCATCGTCGGCCAGGCCGTCCAGCCAGGCTGCCAATGGCAGCGCCGGGGCAACCTCCGGCACGCGCGCGCGGCCGCTCTGCTCGCAGGCGCTGGCCACCACCGCACGCCAGTGGGCCAGCCGCTTCTCCGCGCGGGCGGCGTCCAGCTTCACTTCCGAGCGCTCGGTCAGCAGCGGCACGATGCGCGCCACGCCCAGCTCGGTCGCCTTCTGCACGATCAGGTCCATCTTCTCGCCGCGCGCCACGCCCTGGGCCAGGGTCAGCCGCAGCGGCGATTCGTTGCACAGGAGCTGCTTCGATTCGATCCGCACGCTCAGCTCGCGCTTGCCCACGGCGAGGATGACCGCCGCGTAGTCGTGGCCGTCGCCGTTGAACACGGTGAGCGGGTCGCCGGGGCTCATGCGCAGCACGCGCGCGACGTGTTCGGCGGCCTGTGCCGGCAGGTTCAGTTCGGCGGCGACGGCGAGCGGCTGGTCGAGGTGGATACGGATCGTACGCATCGGAACGGGCCGGGCGGGAAGGGCCGCCCAGCATAGCGCGGCGCGTCCGCGCCACGTCCGCGGATGAACGCGCGCGAGATGGCCTGGCGGCGCCGCTTGCCCCCGCCGCCACCTCGTATCAGCATGACGGCACTCCCCCATGCGCGCTCGCCGCATCCCGTCCGCGAGCCGGAGGCGTCATGTCCAGGTTCGTTCTGATTTCCGCCCTGCTGCTGGCCGGCTGCGGTGCAAGCGCCGCGCTGCTGGCCCAGGATGCCACCAGCGCAACGCGGCCGCTGCACTCGTCCAGTCAGCCGTCGGCGCCCTCCACGGCCCGCTCCGACGAGCACAATTGCATCCGTGAAACCGGCAGCCATATTCCGGTCGGGAAGGGGCGCTGCCTGCCGGTGAACGGGCGCAGTTATACCCGGCAGGAGCTGCAGCGCACGGGCGAGCCCGAGCTGGGACGGGCGCTGCAGAAACTCGACCCGCGCATCACCGTCCACGGCCACTGAGCGGGCGGTTCAGTCGGCAACGGCGTGGCCGATGCCAGCGATGGCGGTATCGACCAGCAAGTCGATCTCGGTCGTACTGACCACGTAGGGCGGCATGAAGTACACCACGTTGCCCAGCGGGCGCAGCAGCGCGCCATGGCGCAGGCCATGCAGGTAGGCGCGCAGGCCGCGCCGCTCCGCTGCGGGATAGGGCCGCCGGCCCGCCTTCTCGGCGACCAGCTCGACGGCGGCGATCATGCCGGTCTGGCGCACGTCGCCCACGTGCGGGTGATCGCGCAGTGGCGCCAGCCGCCGCGCCAGGTGCGCGGCCAGTGCGCGGTTGCGTTCCAGCACCGGCTCGTCGCGGAAGATTGCCAGGGTCTCCAGTGCCACCCGGCAGGCCAGCGGATTGCCGGTGTAGCTGTGCGAATGCAGGAACGCCTTGCCGGCGTTGTACTCGGCGTAGAACGCGTCGTACACGCGCCGGGTGGTGAGCACCGCCGACAATGGCAGGGTGCCGCCGGTGAGCCCCTTCGACAGGCACATGAAATCGGGCGAAACCGGGGCCTGCTCGCAGGCGAACAGCGTGCCGGTGCGGCCGAAGCCCACCGCGATCTCGTCGGCGATGAAGTGCACCGCGAACTCGTCGCACAGCGCACGCAGGCCAGTGAGGTAGCTCGGGTGGTACATGCGCATGCCGCCGGCGCACTGCACCAGCGGCTCGACGATCACCGCGCAGGTCTCGTGCGCGTGGCGTTCCAGCAGCGTACGCAGTTCACCGAGGCGGCGTTCGGCCGTCTGTTCGGCCGATTCGCCGGGCTCGCCTTCGTACGCGTCCGGCGACGGCGCCAGGAACGGGGTCAGCAGCAGCGGCGCATAGGTCTTGCGGTACAGCGCCACGTCGCTCACCGACAGCGCGCCCAGCGTCTCGCCGTGGTAGCTGCCGGTCAGCGCGATGAAGCGGGTCTTCTCGCCATGGCCCTGGTTGAGCCAGTAGTGGAAGCTCATCTTCAGCGCCACCTCGATCGCTGCCGAGCCGTTGTCGGCGAAGAACACCTTGTCCAGCCCGGGCGGGGTGATGCGCACCAGTTCCTCGGCCAGTTCGATCGCCGGCGTGTGGGTGAAGCCGGCAAAGATCACGTGCTCCAGCCGCTGCGCCTGGTCGGCGAGGGCGGCGGCGAGGCGCGGATTGGCATGGCCGAACAGGTTGGTCCACCACGAGCTGATGCCGTCCAGGTAGCGATTGCCGTCGGCGTCCAGCAGCCACGCGCCTTCGCCGCGCACGATCGGCAGCATCGGTATCGTCTCGTGGTCGTGCATCTGCGTGCAGGGGTGCCAGACGTGCTGCAGGTCGCGTGCGGCGAGCGCGGCGTTGCCGCTTGCGGAGTCGTTCATCCGGCTATGATCGGCGCTGGGCGGCGGACGCTCAAGTCCGCGCATCGCTCCTCCCGGGAATCGGCGCTTGAAGTCACTGCGAAAATGCCTGATCGGTCTCGGCATGCTGGCGCTGGCCGCGGCCATGCTGCTGTGGTTCCTGCCGGCGCGCTGGGCGGCGCCGTGGATCGAGCCGCAACTGCACGGCTTGCGCCTGCAGCAGATGCAGGGCACGTTGTGGCATGGCCGGGCCGATGAGGTGGTGGGCGCCGATGGGCACGTGCTGGGGCAGCTGCAATGGCAGTTGTCGCGGCGGGCCTTGCTCGGCCAGCTGCGGCTGCAGTTGCAGTTCGAGGGGCCACAACTGGCGTTTTCCGGCGGAGCCCGGCGGCTGCCGGGCGACCAGATCGAAGTGCGCGACGCGAGTGTGCGTGCAGAACTCGCGGCATGGAGCCATGACGCGGCATCGCCCTGGGGGCAGCCGCGCGGCGAACTGCAGGTGACGATCGATCACGCCCTGCTGCAGGGCGGCTGGCCCCTGCAACTGCAGGCGCAGGCGCAATGGTCGCATGCGCTCATGCACACGCACGATGGCGACGTGGCACTGGGCAAGCTGCAGGCGCAAGCGAGCGCACAAGGTGGGGTGATCCTCGCGCAACTGCACGACGACGGGCACGGCCCGCTGCATGCCGACGGCAAGCTGCAGCTGAGCCCGCTTGGCTGGCGGCTGGACGCGACGCTGCGCGCCCGACAGACTGATCCGGCCTTGCGCCGCTGGCTGGCCCGGTTGGGGCCGCCTGCAGCCGACGGCAGCGTGCGCCTCGAGCGCCGCGGCGGACTGGCCGGCAGCGCACTGGCCCCATCCACGAACTGAAGGACGCGAGAGAGCATGAATCCGGATATCGCCGCAACCGCGCTGGCAGCCGCACGCGAAGCCGCCGCCGCCGCCGCCGAGGTGATCAGGCACTACTGGCGTCGCGGCGTCGAGGTGGAGCTGAAGTCCGACGCGACGCCGGTGACGGTCGCCGACCGCGAGGCCGAGCAGGCGATCCGCACGGTGCTGCAGGCGGCGCTGCCGCAGGCGGCCATCTACGGCGAGGAGTTCGGCCTGGCGGGCGAACGCGGCGGCTTGCTGTGGCTGGTCGATCCGCTCGACGGCACCAAGAGCTTCGTGCGCCGCACGCCATTCTTCTCCACCCAGATCGCGCTGATGGATGGTGACGAGCTGGTGCTCGGCGTATCCAGCGCGCCGATCTACGGCGAGACGATGTGGGCCAGCGCCGGCGGCGGCGCGTGGTTCGAGGGCGAGCGCGTGCAGGTGGCCGGCGTGGCCGGGATGGCGCAGGCCTCGATCTCCATCGGCAACGTGAAAACGCTCACCGCCGACGCGCGCTGGGAAGCGCTGGGCGCGCTGATCCGCGACAGCAACCGCATCCGCGGCTACGGGGATTTCTGCCACTACCACCTGCTCGCGCGCGGCAGCCTCGACCTGGTGATCGAGTCGGACGTGAACATCCTCGACATCGCCGCGCTGGCGGTGATCGTGCGTGAGGCCGGCGGCGTGTTCACCGATCTGGACGGTGCGCCGCCGACGCTGGACACGACCAGCGTGCTGGCCGGCGCGCCGGCGATCCACGCGCAGGCCCTGCAACGTCTGCGACGCCGTGCCGCGGGTTAGAATCGGCGGATGCGCAAACTACCGATCATCCACGCCACGCGCGACGTCACCGACAGCCATTTCCTGCACGTCGAGCAGCTCGACCTGGAGTTCTCCAATGGCGTGCGGCGAACCTATGAGCGGCTGAAGGGCAGCGGCCTGGGGGCGGTGATCATCGTGCCGATGCTGGACGACGATACCGTGCTGCTGGTGCGCGAGTACGCCGGCGGGCTCGGCCGCTACGAGCTGGGTCTGCCCAAGGGCCGGCTGGACCAGGACGAAACCGCCGAGCAGGGTGCCGAGCGCGAGCTGAAGGAGGAGGTCGGCTACGGTGCACGCAAGCTGAAGATCCTGCACAACCTGTCGCTGTCGCCGTCGTACATGACGCACATGGCGCATGTGGTGCTGGCGCAGGATCTCTACGCCGAGAAGCTCCCTGGCGACGAGCCCGAGGAACTCGAGGTGGTGCCGTGGAAGATGGCCGAGCTGCATACCCTGCTGGGCCGCGACGACGTCACCGAGGGGCGCTCGATCGCCGCGCTGTTCATGGCCCGCGAGTATCTCGCCGGGCGCTTCCCGCGCGCATGAGCGCGCCGTCCGGCAAGGTTCCGCCCGCGCTGGCCCGGCAGGTCGGCGCGATCGCCCGTGACGCCGGCGCGGCGATCCTCGACGTCTACCAGGGCGATTTCGCGGTGCACACCAAGGCCGACGCCTCGCCCCTCACCGCGGCCGACCTGGCCGCGCAGCAGGTCATCATGGCGGGGCTGGCGGCGCTGGAGCCGCCGCTGCCAGTGTTGTCGGAAGAGGCCAAGGCACTGCCGTGGTCCGAGCGCCGGCACTGGTCGCGCTACTGGCTGGTCGATCCGCTCGACGGCACCCGCGAGTTCGTCAAGCGCAACGGCGAGTTCACCGTCAACATCGCCTTGATCGACGATCGCCGCAGCGTGCTCGGCGTGGTGCTGGCGCCAGTCAGCGGCGAGCTCTACGTGGCCGCGCAAGGGCAGGGCGCCTGGCTGCAGGCGCAGGCCGGCGCTCCGTGGCAGCGCATCCGCACGCGCGCGATGGGGCAGCCGGCGCTGGTGGCCGGCAGCCGTTCGCACGGTGGCGTGCAGGGCGGCATGCTGCAGCAGCTGGTCGGCAGCGACTATGAGCTGGTGCCGCTGGGCTCGTCGCTGAAGTTCTGCCTGATTGCGCGTGGCGCAGCGGATCTCTACCTGCGCCTGGGCCTCACCAGCGAATGGGACACCGCCGCGGCGCAATGCGTGCTGGAAGAGGCCGGCGGGGCCGTGCTCGACCTGGCTGGCCAGCCGTTCCGCTACAACCGCGGCGAGTCGCTGCTGAATCCCGAGTTCGTTGCGGTCGGCGACACCGGCATCGACTGGACCGCGCGGTTGCGGGCGCCATGAGCGAATCGCCCCGGCACAGCCTCGACGACCTGCTCGCCATCATGGCGCGCCTGCGCGATCCCGAGCGCGGCTGCCCGTGGGACGTGCAGCAGGATTTCGCTTCGATCGCGGCGTACACCATCGAGGAAGCCTACGAGGTCGCCGACGCGATCGACCGCCGCGACTGGCACGACCTGCGCGACGAGCTGGGCGACCTGCTGCTGCAGGTGGTGTTCCATGCGCAGATGGCCGCCGAGCAAGGCCTGTTCGATTTCGCCGACGTCGCCCACGCAATCAGCGCCAAGATGCTGCGGCGCCATCCGCACGTGTTCGGCGATACGCGCTACGCCGACCTCGACGAGCAGATGCAGGCGTGGGAAGCGATCAAGGCCGCCGAGCGCGCGGACAAAGGCGCGGCGGTCGACGCCAGCGCGCTGGCCGGCATCTCCAGCGGCCTGCCGGAGTGGAAGCGCGCGCAGAAGCTGCAGCAGCGTGCGGCCGCCACCGGCTTTGCCTGGCCCGGCCCCGCGCCGGTGCTGGCCAAGCTGGCCGAGGAGGTGGACGAGGTACGCGCCGAATTCGACAACGGTGCCGATCCAGCCCGCCTGCAGGACGAGATCGGCGACGTGCTGTTCGTGATGGTGAACCTGGCGCGCCATGCCGGCGTGGATTTCTCGCAGGCGTTGCGCCACGCCAATGCCAAGTTCGAACGGCGCTTCCGGCAGATGGAGCAGCTGGCCGCGGCCGATGGCGCGGCGTTCGCCGAGCGCACGCTGGACGAGCAGGAGCAGCTGTGGCAGCGCGCCAAGCAAGAGGAGCGCCAGCCCTAGCGCCGGCGCGACGGCAGCGGGCCGCCGCGCCGGCCGCTCGCGGAAATTACTTCGCCGCGGGGGCCGCCTCGCCGGCGCGCTGCTGCCAGGCGGCGCGCATCTTCTCGCGCTCGGCACGCATCTTCGCCTCGTTGGCCAGGTTCTCGTCCAGCGCCTTGCGCAGCGTGGCGATGGCCTGATCGACATTGGTCGGCTGCGCCTGCAGGCGGGCCAGCCGCTTGTAGGCGTAGTCGCGCACGTGCGGATCCTGCGACTTGGCCAGCACGTCGTGGTACACCGTCGCCATTTCCTTGCCGCGACCGGCCCGCAGGTAGAGCCGTTCCAGCGCGTGCAGGTCGCCGATCACGCCGCTGCGCTGGCGGTCGAAGCCGTGCATGCGCATGCCGTGGCCGCGCTCGCCATGGTGATCGCGGTCGCCGCGGATGATGCGGACATCCTTGCCGGTAGCCGCCTGCGGAGCCGATGGCGGGGGCGGCGCGGTCTGGGCCATCACGAACGAGGCCGATCCGGCGATCAGCACGGCCAGGGCGGAGGCGAGCAGGGTCTTGTGGTGCATGGTGGGTCTCCTCGACAGGTAAACAAGGAAAACGCGGGCGGCCCCCGTGGGTTGACCGGAACGTTCAGGCCGGTGTCATGCTTGCAACCTTTCTGCCGCCGGCCGCATCTGAGCCGGGTCGACACCCGCCAAGGAGAGTTCCATGCGTCGTATTCTCACCGCAGCCCTGCTGTTCGCTCCGCTCGCCGCTCTCGCCGCCAACCCGTGCAAGTACGAGGCCGCGCGCAACCTGCAACTCGACCTGGCCGGCGTGCGCGCCGTGCAGATCGACGTGCACAGCCACGACTTGCACCTGACCGGCAGCGCCGACGCCAAGGGCCTCAGCGTTCGCGGCCGCGCCTGCGCCTCCGAGCAGTCCGCGCTGGACAAGCTGCAGATCACCCAGCACCGCGAGGGCGACCAGCTGCTGATCGACATCGGCAACAGCGGCGGCTTCAACTTCAGCCTGTTCGGCGGCAGCTCCTACGCGAGTCTGGAAGCCACCGTGCAGATGCCGGCGAACCTGCCGGTCACCGTGCGCGTGGGTTCCGGCGATGCCGACGTCGGCGGCGTGCAGCAGTTGCAGGCGAACGTGGGCTCGGGCGACCTGCACGTGCGCCAGGTCGCCGGCAAGTTCGCCACCAGCGTGGGCTCGGGCGACGTCGACGCCAGCGACGTTGGCAGCCTGGAGCTGGGCTCGGTGGGCTCGGGCGACTTCAAGGCCGACGGCATCAGGGGCGACGCCCGCATCGGCAGCATCGGCTCGGGCGACGTCACCCTGCGCAACGTCGGCGGCAGCGTGCATGCCGACACCCTGGGCTCCGGCGACCTGAGCGTGAACGGCGTCGGCGGCGACCTCAGCCTCGGCGCCAAGGGCAGCGGCGACGTCAACCACTCCGGCGTGAAGGGCAAGGTCAACGTGCCGCACGACGACGATTGATGATTCTTCCGGTAGGAGCCCGCTTGCGGGCGATGCTCTTTGTGTGAAGGCATACCAGAGTAAAAGCATCGCCCGCGAGCGGGCTCCTACCCGTGGGTCCAGCGAAATACCAGGTACACCAGCGGCGCGCACACCAGCAGGAACGGAATCGACGCCAGGTGCAGCAGCCGCAGGCCACGCGGCTGCTTCGCCAGGCGCAGTGCGATCAGGTTCGCCAGCGAACCGATCGCCACGCCGAAGCCACCCACGTTCACCGCCACCGCCAGCGCGATCGCGTCGGGCGTGCGGTCGAGCAGCAGCACCGTCGCCGGCACGTTGCTGATCAGCTGCGAGGCGACGATGCCGCTGGCGTAAAGCGTCAGCGGCTGGCTGAAGTCGAGTCGGTCCAGCGTCTGCTGCACCAGGGGCAGGTCCGCGAAATGGCCCAGGCCCAGGAAGATCGCGGCGAAGGTGAGCAGCAGCAGCCAGTCGATCCGCGGCAGGCTCGACCGCGCCAGCAGCGCGAACAGCGCCAGCAACAGCAGCGCACCCAGCGGCGCCTGGCCGTATTCCATCAGCAGCACCATGCCGACCAGCGCGGCCATCGAGCACGCGCCGAGGCGGCTCGAAGCCACCACGCCGTCGATCCGTTCCGGGCTCAGCGCCACGCGCTCGCGCGGCAACCACAGCCAGGCGAATGCCGCCACCAGCGCGAACATCACCGCCGCGGCTGGCAGCATCGCCGCCGCGAAATGCAGGAACGGCAGCCGCGAGTGCTGCCACAGCAGCAGGTTCTGCGGGTTGCCGATCGGGCTCAGGGTGGAACCCGCGTTCACCGCCAGTGCCTCCAGCACCACCATGCGCAACACGGGCAGGTTGGAGACGCTGCCGATCGCCACGGTCAACGGCACGATCAGGAACAGGCTCACGTCATTGGTCAGCACCATCGACAGCAGCGCCGTCGCCGTCACCAGCAGCAGGCCCAGGCTGCGCAGCGAATGCGCGTGCGCCACCACGGCTGCCGCCGCGTGCTGCACCAGGCCGCTGTCGCGGATGCCCTGGATCGCGATCAGCAAACCCATCAGCCCGGCCAATGTGGGCAACTGCAGCCAGTGCCGGTAGCTCGCCAGCGGCTGCGGATCGAGCAGCGCCAGCGCGATCGCCAGCGCCGCGAACAGCCACAGCAGCCACTCCTCCTCGAGGCGCTGTCGTATGCGGCTTGCAGTCATCGGGAAGTCCGGCAGGGCGTCGGCGCACTTTATCAGCCTGCCCTTCCATGCCGATTCAATCCTCGCGCAACAGCCGCATCGGCGGCGTGCGGCTGACCTTTCGCGTGCCGGCCAGGCCCAGCAGCATCACCACCAGCGCCGCGCCCGCGGCGCCGCCGAGCAGCGGCCATGGCGGCGGCACGAAGCCTTCGATGTGGAACACCGCCTGCCCCAGCCACAGCCCGGCGCCGGCGGCGCCGAGCGCGGCGGTGAGGCCGGCGACCAGACCAAGCAGGGCGAACTCGCAGGCGGCGGCCACGCGCAGCTGCGCGCGGCGCGCGCCCAGCGTGCGCAGCAGGGCGGCTTCGTGGCGGCGCTCGGCCGCGCTGGCGGCCAGCGCGGCGGCCAGCACCAGCGCGCCGGCGAGCAGGCTGAAGCCGAGGATCCAGCGCACCGCGTTGCCGACCCGGTCGACAATCTCGCGCACGCGGTCGAGCAGCGAGTCGACGTCGACCAGGCTGAGGTTGGGGTAATCGCGCGACAACTGCGCCAGCTCGCTGGGATGCCCGCGCGGCAGGTGGAAGCTGGCCAGCCAGGTGTGCGGCAGCGCGCCGGCGTGGGCCGGGTCGAGCAGCAGGAAGAAGTTGACCCGGAACGAACTCCAGTCGACCTTGCGCACGCTGCTGACCTTCGCGTCGATGCTGCCTTCGCCCACGTCGAAGCGCAGCGTGTCGCCCAGCTTCAGCGCGAACATGTCGCGCCACATGGTGTCGATCGACACCTCGGCCTGGGCCGGCTGCGGACCCTGCCAGCGGCCGGCGATCACCTCGTTCGCCGGCGGCAGTTCGGCGGACCAGGACAGCCGCAGCTGGCGGTCGGTCCAGTCCTTCGCGCGCTCGTCGGCGAAGGCGAGCTGGTCGATCGGGCGGCCGTTGATGGCGGTGAGCTTGCCCACCGCCAGCGGCAGCATGTTGAGCTGGTCGCCGCCGGTCGCGGCCAGCGCCTGCTCGAAGCCGGCGCGCTGGTCGTCCTGCAGGTTCAGCGCGAACCAGTTCGGCGTGTCCGCCGGCAATTCCTGGCGCCAGCCCTGCAGCAGTGCCGGCGCCACGATCGCCAGCAACAGCAGCGCGCACAGACCCAGGCTGAGCGCGGTGGCCTGGATCACGCTCAGCGCAGGTCGCCGCGCCAGCGCGGCGAGACCGAGGCGCAACGCCGGGTGCGCGCCCGGCGCGATGCGCCGGGCCAGCCACAGCAGCAAGCCGGCCAGCAGTGCCGCGATCAGCGCCACGCCGAGCAGGCTGGCGGCAAGGATGCCGGCCAGGGTGAGCGAGCTGCTCTGGCTCCAGATCAGGCCCAGCGCCACCAGCGCCGGGATCAGGTACAGCGCGTCGAAGCGGCGTACCCGCCGCTGCATGCTCTGACGGAATACCGCCACCGGCGGCACCTCGGCCAGCCGCGCCAGCGGCGGCAAGGCGAAGCCGACCAGCACGGCGATGCCCATCGCGGCGGCGGCGAACGATGGCGCCAGCGGCAGCACGGTCGGCACGTTGCCGAACAACTGGCTGGCCAGCAGCCAGGCCAGTTGCGCCAGTCCCAGCGCGAGCAGCACGCCGAGTGCGGTGGCCGGCACGGCGAGCGCGCCCAGCGTGCCCAACAACAGGCCCAGCACGCGCCGGCGCGGCGTGCCCAGCGCACGCAGCAGCGCCACTTCGGCGGTCTTGCGCCGCGCGTAGCGCTGCGCGGACAGCGCGATCGCGATGCCGGCCAGCAGCGCCGACAGCAGGGCGGTCAGGCGCAGGAACGCACCGGCGCGGTCGAACGCCGTGCGCATGCGCTCCTGGGTCTGTTCCGGCGTGATCAGCTGCGCGCCTTGCGGCAGCGCGGTCGCCTGCGCCCAGTCGCGCCAGGCCTGCACCGCCGCCGGCGTACCGGCCAGCAGCAGGCGGTGGCGGGCGCGGCTGCCGGTGCCGAGCAGGCCGGCCTGTTCGGCGTCGGCCAGGCTCATCAGCGCACGCGGCGCCAGCGCCAGCAGCTCGCCGCCATCGGGCTGGCGCAGCAGTTCGGCGGCAATGGTCAGCTCGCGCCCGCCCAGCTGCAGCGGCTGGCCGACCTTGAGGCCCAGTGCCACCAGCGCGCGATGGTCGAGGTAGACCTGGCCGGCGGCCGGGGCGTGGCCGTTGCGCGTGCGGCCGGCGGCGTCGCGCAGCTCCAGCTTGCCGCGCAGCGGATAATGGGCATCGACCGCCTGCACGTCGAGCAACTGGGTCTGCTCATGGGCAAACGCCACGCTGGGAAAGCCGGCGGTGCGGGCGAGCTGCAGGCCGTCGCCGCGGGCGCGCTCGGCGAATGTGTCGGGCAGGGGCTGCGGCGACGACACGCCGATGTCGCCGCCGATCAGTTCGGCGGCGCTGGCCAGCATGCCGCGCTCGATCCGCGTCGCCAGCGTGGCGACCACGCCCAGCGCCACCACCGCCAGCACCAGCGACGCAGCCAGCGTGCGCAGTTCCGGCAGGTGCCATTCGCGACGCAGGCTGCGCAAGGCAAGCAGCAGCATCTTCATGCCGGCACGTCCGTGCCGGTCGAGACGACGCGGCCTGCCTCCAGTTCGATCCGGCGGTCGCAGCGCGCGGCCAGGGTCGCGTCATGGGTGACCAGCACCAGGGTGGTGCGGTGGTCGCGGTTCAGCGCGAACAGCAGGTCGCAGACGTGGTGGCCGGTGCGCTGGTCGAGGTTGCCGGTGGGTTCGTCGGCGAACAGCACGCGCGGGCCGTGCACGAACGCGCGGGCGATCGCCACGCGCTGCTGCTCGCCGCCGGACAGCTGGGCCGGGTAGTGCCGCCGCCGCGCGCCCAGGCCCACGGCCTCCAGCGCGGCGCGGGCGCGCGGGCGTGCATCGCTGCTGCCTTCCAGTTCCAGCGGCAGCATCACGTTCTCCTCGGCGGTCAGTGCGGGCAGCAGGTGGAACGACTGGAACACGAAGCCGACCAGGCGCCGGCGCAGGTCGGCGCGGGCTTCCTCGTCCAGTTGCTGCAGCGCATGGCCGTCCAGCGCGATGCTGCCGTCATCCGGCGTGTCCAGTCCGGCCAGCAGGCCGAGCAGGGTGGTCTTGCCGGAGCCGGAGGCGCCGACGATGGCGAAGCTCTCGCCCGGCTGCACCCGCAGGCTGACCTGGCTGAGGATCTCCAGTCTCCCCTCGGGGCCGTTGACCGACTTGCTAACATCGCAGGCTTCAAGAAGAGGCCGGGAAGAATCACTCATGCGTCGATGCCTGTGGTTGCTGGTTGTTCTGTGCGGCATCGGCAGCGCCCAGACGGCGGCGCCGAAAACCGTGCTGGTCCTGGGTGATTCGCTGTCCGCCGCGCACAACATCCCGGTCGAGGCCGGCTGGGTGCATCTGCTGGATGCGCGTCTCCAGCAGATGGTACCGAAGTGGACCGCGATCAATGCCAGCATCAGCGGCGAGACTTCGCTGAGCGGACGCAACCGTCTGCCCGCGCTGCTGGCGAAGTACCGGCCGGCCGTGCTGGTGCTGGAACTGGGCGCCAACGACGGCCTGCGCGGCTTGCCGCTGCCGGCCCTGCGCGACAACCTCGATGCGATGATCCGCACCGCGCAAAAGGCGAAGGTGCGCGTGCTGCTGGTCGGCATCGAGCTGCCGGTGAACTATGGCCCGCGCTACCGCGACGGGCTGCGTGCGGTCTATGCCGAATTGGCCCGCAGCCGGCATACCGCGCTGGTCCCGTTCCTGCTCGAAGGCATCGCGCTCGACCCCGCGCTGATGCAGGATGACGGCCTGCATCCGGTGGCCGCCGCCCAGCCGCGGGTGCTGGATACCGTATGGAAGCCGTTGCAGCCGCTGCTGCGCTGAAACCGGGCCGTTTCTGAACCCTTGCGTCACGTCTTCACACGATCGTCACTAGCGCGCCGGTTATCTCTTCACATACGTGAAGCCACGGGAGGTATGGACGATGACCGTACATGATGAGCAGGCGGGCCTGATCCTGCTGGTCGAGGACAACCGCCAGATTGCCGAGATGGTCGGCGAATTCCTGGAGCGGCGTGGCTACTCGGTGGATTACGCCGCCGACGGCGTGAGCGGACTGCATCTGGCGGTGTCCAACAGCTACGACGTGCTGGTGCTGGACCTGATGCTGCCGGGCCTGGACGGCCTGGAGGTCTGCCGCAAGCTGCGCCGGGAAGCGAAGAAGGCTACCCCGGTGCTGATGCTGACCGCCCGCGACACGCTGGAGGACAAGCTGGCCGGGCTCGAGGCTGGCGCCGACGATTACCTGGTGAAGCCGTTCGAGGTGCGCGAGCTGGAGGCGCGGCTGCGTGCGCTGATCCGCCGCGACCGCCGCCAGGTCTCCACCGAGGTGCTCAGCGTCGGCGACATGACCCTGGACACCGCCACGTTGCGGCTGACCCGCGACGGCCAGGAGCTGACCGTGTCGCCGATCGGCCTGAAGCTGCTGGCGATCCTGATGCGCGAGTCGCCGCGGGTGGTCAGCCGGCGCGACATCGAACGCGAGATCTGGGGTGATACGCTGCCCGATTCCGATACCCTGCGCTCGCACCTGTACAACCTGCGCCGGGTCATCGACAAACCTTTCGCGCGACCGCTGCTACACACCATCCACTCGGCGGGCTACCGCCTGGCGGACCTCGAATCCGAAGTGGCTTCTTCGCCCCAGACGGCCTGACATCAATCACCGCGCATCACGGGTAGGCGCACACAGGTAATGGATAGCAGGGTCAACGCAGTCACGTTTCGTGTGGGTGCCTTCCGCCGGCGCGTCGCATGGGTGTTCTCCCTGCAGTTCGTGATCGTGGTGGTGGTGTGCATGCTGGGCATCTACAACGTCGCGCACACCGCGGTGGTGATCATGGCGATCGTGCTCACCACCGCGCTCGCTTGGCTCGCCTTGCGGCGCGAGTGGCGGCCGGTGCGCGCGCTGGCGCGACTGGTGAACCGCTGGGACGGCGAGCTGCAGGACCCCGAAGCGCTGCATCTGGAGCAGTTGTCCACCCATGCCGACGCCGACGTGGCCTCACTGGCGCGGGGCCTGCACGGCTTCGCCACGCGCCTGGCCAGCTACAACCAGCGCGAGCGCAATTTCACCCGCGACGCCAGCCACGAACTGCGCAGCCCGCTCACCGTGATCAAGATGTCGGTGGACATGCTGGCCGAGGAGGAGGGCCTCAGCGACTTCGGTCAGCGCTCGGTGCGCCGGATCAGGCGTGCCGCCCGCGAAATGGAAGTGCTGGTGGATGCGCTGCTGATCCTCGCGCGCGAGACCGACAGCGTGGCCGACGAGCAGTACTTCATCGTCAACGACGCGTTGCGCAAGGAGCTGGATTTCGCCCGCGAGCTGCTGGCCGGCCGGCCGATCGAGCTGCTGCTGGAGGAGCCCGCCCGCTTCGCGTTGCAGGGCTCGCCGCAGGCGTTCTCGGTGCTGTGCTGGCAGTTGATCCGCAATGCCTGCCAGCAGACCGAGCAGGGCTGCGTGGTGGTCACGGTGTTGCCCGGTGCGATCAGCGTGCACAACCGGATCACCTCGCTGCTGCCCGGCAAGGGCTATCCGGTGCGCGTGCGCGGCGCCGACCGGCACGGTTTCGAGCTGGCCATCGCCCAGCGGATCAGCGACCGCTTCGCCTGGCCGCTGGAACTGCAGGCGGGCCAGGGCCAGGAAAACACCGCGCGCATCCGTTTCCCGCACCCGCTGCCGGCGCATGCGCCGGAGCAGAGTTTCATGGAATCGTAGGCTTCAGCCGGTCGGCAGCGCCACCGTAAAGGCGCAGCCGGTCTTCGCCTTGACCTCGTCCAGGCTGACGCCGGGGTTGAGTTCGATCAGGGTCAGGCCCTTGCCCTTGGCCACCTCGAACACGCACAGGTCGGTGATGATCAGGTCCACGACCTGCTTGCCGGTGAGCGGCAGGTCGCACTGGTTCTTGATCTTCGGCGAACCGTCCTTCGCGGTGTGCTCCATCAGCACCACCACGCGCTTGACGCCGCTGACCAGGTCCATCGCGCCGCCGGGGCCCTTGACCATCTTGCCCGGCACCATCCAGTTCGCCAGGTCGCCGGTGGCCGACACTTCCAGGCCGCCCAGGATCGACAGATCGATGTGGCCGCCGCGGATCATCGCGAACGAGTCGGCGCTGGAGAAGAAGCTGGAGCCGGGCAACGTGGTGATGGTCTGCTTGCCGGCGTTGATCAGGTCGGGGTCGAGCTGGTCCTCGGTAGGGAACGGGCCGATGCCGAGCAGGCCGTTCTCCGACTGCAGGGTGACGCTGACGCCTTCCGGAATGTAGTTCGCCACCATGGTGGGAATGCCGATGCCGAGGTTCACGTAGAAACCATCGCGCAATTCCTTCGCGGCGCGCTTGGCCATCGCCACACGGGTCGGGCTCTCCTTGCCCGCGGCCACGCCGGCGATCGTGCGGAACTCGATCCGCTTCTCGTACCTCGCGCCCTGCACGATGCGGTCGACGTAGATGCCCGGCACGTGGATGTTGTTCGGGTCCAGCTCGCCCACCGGCACCAGGTGCTCCACCTCGGCCACGCAGACCTTGCCGCAGGTGGCGATCATCGGGTTGAAGTTGCGCGCGGTCTCGCGGAACACCAGGTTGCCGTGCGCATCGCCCTTCCAGGCCTTGACGATCGACAGGTCCGCCGTGATCGACTCCTCCAGCACGTATTCCTTGCCGTTGAAGACCTTGGTCTCCTTGCCCTCGGCCAGCTTGGTGCCGAACGCGGTGCGCGTGTAGAAACCAGGGATGCCGGCGCCGCCGGCGCGCAGCTTCTCGGCCAGCGTGCCCTGCGGGGTCAGGTGCAGTTCCAGCTCGCCGGCCAGGGTCTGCCGCTCGAACTCCTTGTTCTCGCCCACGTAGGAGGCGTACACGCGCTTGACCTGGTGGGTCTTCAGCAGCGGGCCCATGCCGAAATCGTCCACGCCGGCGTTGTTGCCCACGATGGTCAGGTCCTTCGTGCCGGCCTGCAGCAGGCCGCCGATCAGGTTCTCGGGGATGCCGCACAGGCCGAAGCCGCCGGCGGCAATCGTCATGCCGTCGAACAACAGGCCGTCAAGGGCTTGCGCCGCGTTCGGATACACCTTGTCCATCGCTGTGCCTTCCTCTTAGGAGAGTCAGCTGCCAAGGATACGACGGAATGGCGCCGGCCGGCCTTGTACCAAGGTCTCAGATGCGCGGGCAGATCGCTTGACACGAACAATTACGCGTGTAAACATCAAATCACTTACACGTGTAAACGGTGACTCATGGCGATCAGCGAAGCCGAGGCGGTGGTGATGGACGTGCTGTGGCGCGAGGCGCCGCGCACGGCCGAGGAGATCCTGGCCGAGGTCGGTCCGGCGCAGGGCTGGCAGGAGGGCACGGTGAAATCCCTGCTCAACCGCCTGCTGAAGAAGAAGGCCGTGCACGCCGAGCGCGACGGCCGCCGCTACCTGTACACGCCGCTGCTGACGCGCGAGCAGTACGTGCAGCTGGAAAGCAAGGGCCTGCTCGACCGCCTGTTCGGCGGTCGCGTGGCGCCGCTGGTGGCGCATTTCTCCGAGCAGCGCAAGCTGTCGAAGAAGGACATCGCCGAACTGCGCAAGCTGCTGCAGGAGCTCGACGATGAGCAGCGTTGAGCTGGCCGCCACCGACTGGCTCGGACGCGGCTGGCTGCTGATCCTAGCCTTCACCGCCGCGGTGCTGCTGGTGGCCGCGCTGCGCCGGCCATGCCGCCGCCTGTTCGGCGCCGAGCGCGCGTTCCAGCTGTGGCTGCTGCCGCCGCTGGCGTTGCTGGCCAGCCAGTTGCCCCATGCGGCAACGCCGGTCGCGACGCTGCCGCCGGTGGTGGCCGCGATCACCTCGGTCGCCAGCGTGCTGCCGGCGCATGCCGTGCGCGCGAGTGCCGTCGACTGGCGCGCCGCTGCCGTGCTGGCCTGGCTCGTCGGCAGCGTGCTCAGCCTGCTGCTGGCCGCGCTCGCGCAGAACCGCTACCGCGCCCGGCTGCGCGGTGCCACGGTCGTGGCCGCCATGCCATCGCGCTGGCCGGTGCTGCGTGCCGTCGGTACGGATATTGGCCCGGCCCTGGTCGGCGCCTGGCGCGCGCGCATCGTGGTGCCGGCGGATTTCGAGCAACGCTATGGCGCCGGGGAGCGCGCGCTGATCCTAGCCCACGAGACCGCCCATGCGCGCCGCGGCGACGGCTGGTGGTGCCTGCTCGCACGCATCCTTGCCGCATTGTTCTGGTGCCACCCGTTGGCGTGGTGGGCGCTGGCCGCGCTGCGCCATGACCAGGAACTGGCCTGCGACGCCGCCGTGCTGCGCGAGCACGGCGAACAGCGCCGCAGCTATGCGAATGCGATGTTGAAGACCCAGTCGGCCGCGTTCGCGCTGCCGGTGGGCTGCACGTGGTCCCCGCGTCATCCACTCACGGAGCGTATTGCCATGTTGAACTCCAAGCCAAGGTTCTCCGGCCGCCACATTGGCGCCATCGCGGTAAGCGCCATCGCCGGTGTCGTCGCCGCAGCGGTCTATGCGGCCGTGCCGGCAAGTTCGGCCAGCGCGTCTGTGTCCGACCGCTACACCTTGAAGCTGGACATCGGCTTCGATGGCCAGCCTGCCGAGGCACATTTCACGCAATGTCTGAAGCCTGGCGAGTTCGGCAGCTTCAACGGCTCCCGTGACGGCGTGCCCGACTGGCATGGCCGCTTTGCCGTGGTCCCGACGGCGCAGGGCGAGATCGAAGTCCGCACCCGGCTCGAGGCAAGCTTCACCAAGGCCGATGGCAGCGTGCAGACGCTGTCGGCGCAACCCGTCGTGAGGACGGCGTCGCGGAAGCAGGCCACCATCCTGCTGGGTGCGCAGGTGGCGCTGTCGCCGGATGGAGCGAAAGTTTCGGCGGGCGCACCCGCGATGCGGGTTGATCTCACCCCGTCTGCAGGATGCACGGGTGGATTGGCACCGGCAGCGTGAAGCCGACCGACGCCTGAGCTGGAATGGCAGCTGGCGGGGCGAACGTGCGGCCCTTGGCGGACAAGGGGCCCGGTTATACTCCGGGCATGTGCACCGGAGTCGCCCACGTGAGACCGCACCGCCTGTTCCTCGTCCTTGCTGCCTTCGGGGTTGCCGCCATGAGCCATGCCGCCGTTTCGCCCGTGCTGGTGATCCACGGCGGCGCCGGCGTGATCAAGCGCGATATGACCCCGGCGAAGGAGCAGGCGGTGCGCGCGGCGCTGACCCGGGCGTTGCAGGATGGCTACGCCCGCCTCAAGGCGGGCGGCACCGCGCTGGACGCGGTGGCCGCCGCGATCACCGTGCTGGAGGACGACCCGCACTTCAACGCCGGCAAGGGCGCGGTGTTCACCCATGACGGCAGCAACGAGCTGGACGCGGCGATCATGGACGGCAGCACGCTGCGTGCCGGCGCAGTGGCCGGCGTGCAGCGGGTAAAGAACCCGATCCTGCTGGCCCGCGCGGTGATGGAGAAGACGCCCTACGTGATGCTGTCCGGCGCAGGCGCCGAGGCCTTCGCGAAGGAGCAGGGCATCACCCTGGTCGATCCGTCGTACTTCCGCACCGAGGAGCGCTGGCAGCAGCTGCAGCGGGCGCTCAAGGAAGACGCGGCGAAGCAGCCGCATGCGGACGTCGAGACGGCCAAACACTTCGGTACGGTCGGCGCGGTCGCGCTGGACGCGCAGGGCCGGCTGGCCGCCGGCACCTCCACCGGCGGCATGACCGACAAGCGTTGGGGCCGCATCGGCGATTCGCCGATCATCGGCGCCGGCACCTACGCCGACAGCGGTTGCGCGGTATCCGGCACCGGCTGGGGCGAGTTCTACATCCGCAGCGTGGCCGCGCACCAGATCTGCATGAAGGTGACCCAGATGCGCGTGCCGCTGAAGCGTGCCGCCGCCGAGGTGATCAACCAGGAAATTCCCTCGATGGGCGGCAACGGCGGCGCGATTGCGCTGGATGCGGAAGGACACATCTCGATCCCGTTCAACACCGACGGCATGTACCGCGGCTGGATCGGCGCCGACGGCGTGCCGCACGTGGCGATCTACGGCGACGAGGACGACGGCACCGCCGAGCTGCCGGCGCCGCCGCCGGCCGACAGCGTCGCGCAGCCTTGAGGCGATTTGCTCCTGCGGAAGGCTCCGCGGCCATGGTAGGGCGGGCACCGCCCGCCGGCTCCTGCCTTGGTTCGTCGCGACAAGCGGCGGGCAGTACCCGCTCTACAAGAGCTTGCGCAGCTGCGCTGGCGTCAGCGCGCCGCTGAGGCCTTTTCGGCTGCCGTCGGCATGGACCACCAGCACGCGCGGGGTTTCGCCGCCCCAGTCCGGATCGAGCAGCAAGTTGATGCGTTCGGGCGAGGCTTCGGCGTAGGCGCGCGCGGGATAGACGTCCATCTGCATGCCGTGCAGGCGCGCCGCGATCGCCGTGCGCAGCGCGATGCTGTCGGTCGTCACGGTGACCAGTTCGATCTCGTGCGGGTGGGCGCGTTGCAGCGCAGCCAGCGCTTCGAGATTCGGCTCGCAGTAGGCGCAGTCGAGCGACCACAGCGCGACGATGCGTGCACCGTGCGCCGGCGGTTGCAGCAGGGCGGGCACGTCGGCGGCGGCCAGCGGCTGCAGTGTGCCGGCGCAGGCCAGCGCCGGCAGCCACAGGGCGAAGGCGAGCAGCAGGCGTTTCATCGCGGCACCTCGACCAGGCGGAAACCGGCAGCGGTGTTCCAGGCCACGAACGCCCGTCCCTGTTTCAGCAGCAGCTGCGGCGAGCCTGTCGCGCCGCTGCTGCGGGCGATTTCGCGGGGCGCGTCGAAGTGCGCGCCGTTGTCGGACGAGCGGCGCAGCATCAGCGCATAGCCAGCGGCGTTCACCTGGTTCCAGGCCAGCCACACCGTCTGGTCATGCACGGCCACGTCGGCATGCCCGGCACCCGCACCGGCGATCGCCAGCGGATGTTTCGGCGCATGGCCGGGATCGAGTTGGCCGTACCAGATCGTGGGCTTGCCTTTGGCCTCGTACCACACGGCATGGCGGATGCCGTCGATGCCGATCGCCAGGCCGGGGCCGTGGTGCGGGCAGCCGGCGATCTGCCAGTCGTTGAAGGTCGCGCGGGCGACTTGGCTGGTTTGGCCGTCCGTACGCAGCACGGCATAAGTGTGGTCGCGGATGTTGTCACCGTAGATGCCGCGGAAGAACGCGGCGACCTCGCCGTCGGGCGTGCGCGCCAGCGCGATGCGGCAGCACTCGCAGCTCTGGTCGAGGAGCTTGCGTTCGGGTGCGAAGCTGGCGCCGCCGTCGTCCGACCAGCTGTAGTAGATCGCCGCGCCCAGATACGGCTTGCCGGCGGCGTCGGCGGCGAGCAGGTCGCGCTTGTCGATCCAGGCGATCACGAGGCGGCCCTTGCTGTCCACCGCCAGCGCATCGAAGCGATGGGTGATCTCGGCGCGGTCGCGGTGCACGGTCAGCGGCTCGCTGAAGTGCTCGCCGCGATCAAGGGAGCGGGCGAAGCGCACGAAGCCGGTCCACGGCTCGGCGCGCGGCTGCGACCAGCTCACGTAGATTTCGTCGTGCGGGCCGAACGCGAGCTTCGGACGGTTCTCGCCTTCGGCGTAGATCCGTTCGGCCGTGGCGTTCACCTCGACCGGCGCGCTCAGCGTGCGGCCGTCGTCGTCGGAATGGCGCAGCCGCACGTGGCCGTCCGCCGCGTCCACGACGTACAGCCGGCCGTGGCTGTCGAACGCCGCGCTGGCGCCCAGCTCGGGGCCTTTCGGCATCTCCATGCGCATGCCGTCGTGCGCCAGCAGCGCAGGCGAGAGCAGGCAAAGCAGGGCGATCAGCAGGTGGCGCATCACAGCTCCCAGCGCAGCTCGCCGAACCAGGTGCGGCCGGCGTAGGGATGGTAGACCCAGTAATGTTCGTTGGTGAGGTTGTCGACGCCGAGCGCGGCGCTCCAGCCCGGCGCGAACTTCCAGCGCAGCTTCGCGTCGGCCACGGTGAAGCGGCTCACCGCGCCGTAGCTGTCGACGTAGTCGCTGTTGTCCAGCGTGCCGTACTGGCGACCGGAGTGGCGGATGCCGAGCGAGGCGTCCCACTGCGGTGCGAAGCGGTAGTCGGCGAACACGCTGGCGCGGATTTTCGGGATGCGCGGGAAATATTTCCCATCGGCCAGCGGGTACTGGCGGTCCTGCAGTGTCTTCGCGTGGTTGAAGGCGAGGCTGGCCGAAAGATCGAGGCCATCGACCCACAGATCGGTCAGGTCGAGCTCGCCCTCGACGCCGCGGCTGCGCATCCTGTCGATGTTCTGCACGCTGGTGACGGTGGGCGTGACGGTGATGTCGGTCTGCGAGTACAGCGAATCGGCGATGCGGTCCTGGTACAGCGAGACGCGCCAGTGGCCGTAGTCCAGATGACGGATCAGGGTGAGGTCGATGGACTGGTCGGTCTCGGGCTTGAGGTTGGGGTTGTTGTTGACGATCGCGTTGGCCGACAGGCTGCCCTGGAACAGTTCGGTCACGGTGGGGTAGCGCACCGCCTTGCCGTAGGCCAGGCGCAGTTCCCAACTGTCGGCGAAGTCCCAAGTCAGCGCCGCCTTGGGCGAAAAATCGGTGCGCTGGCGGTCGGCATAGTGCAGCGTGGCGGCGGCGTTCGCGCGCAGGCCGCCGTAGGCGCGCCACTGCTCCAGCCGGCCGCCCAGGGTCAGCGCCCAGGCATCGGCGAAGCTCCACACGTCCTGCAGGTACAGCGCGCGGGTCTGCGTGCGGCCGGCGAACGCGCTGACCCGCGCGCCGTCGGCGTCGCCGCGCCAGTCGCTGGCGCGGCGCACTCGGCTGTCCAGCACGTAGCGGTCGCCGTGCATGCCGGCGTACAGCATGTGGCGGTCGCCGAGCGGGCCGGAGCTGCGCAGGTCGAAAGTGTCCCAGCCGGAGCCGGTCTTGTCGGCGATCGTGCCGGGGCCGCCGACGGGCGTGCCGGGTTCGGCCTGGTTGGCGGTGGCCGCCTGCGAGCGCAGCAAGTCGTAGTGGCTGGCCACCGCAGTCCAGCGCCAGCCGTTGTCGAGGCGGCCGTTCAACTCGGCGCCGTAGAGCAGGTGGGTGTCACGGGCCGATGAGGGCGCCAGGCCGCTGGCCGGCAAGGTCCAGGTCTGCCCGCCCGCGCTGATGACGCCGCCGGTGACCGTGTTGCCGGCGGCATCGCGGATCAGGCTGCGGGTGCGGTCCTCGGCGCGGTTGTGCCACCAGCCGACGGTGAACAGCGCGGCAACCTGTTCGGTCACATCGACGCCCACCTTCAGCTTGGCCTGGTCCTGCACCGTGTGTTCGATGCTGTTGGCGCCGTACACCAGCCGCGGCGAGCCGTTCGGATTGCGGTCCAGCACGGCACCGCTGGCCGGCACCGCCGCGGCCGCATTGCCGCCGGCCTTGGCGGTGGCGTACTGCATCGGCTGGCCGTGGTTGTCGAGCCGGCTGAATTCCAGCAGCCAGCTGAAGCGGCCCTGCTTGTCGCCCAGCGTGGCGGCAGCCTGGTGGCCGTTGTAGTGGCCGCCGGCGCCATACGCGTCGCGGTAGTCCTGGCTGAAGAACTGGGTACTTGCGCTGGCCGTCAGCTGCTGCGGCAGCACGGTGTGGATCAGCACGGTGCTGCCCAGCGAGTTGCCCGGATACAGCGCGGAGTAAGGCCCGTACAGGACGTCGACCGCGCCGATTTCCTCGGGCGCCACCATGCCCCAGCGCGGCGCGCCGTCCCAGCCGTTGGTCATCAGGTTGGAGAGCAGCAGGCCGTCGGCGTAGACCAGGCTGCGCGCGCTCTGCAGGGTGCCGGCGTTGCGGCCGCTGATCACCGCGTTGGGGTCGCCGATGTAGCGCTTGCGCACCTGCATGTTCGGCGCGTACTTCAGCGCGTCGGCGCTTTCGGTGAGGTTCTGCTGCAGCAGCTTTTCGCGTTTTACGCGCACCTGCACGCTGGGCGTTTCCATCACCATGGTGTCGCTGGCGTGTACCGAGACCGGGGCGAGGGTGGTGGCGGGGGCGGAGGCATCGGCGGCCAGCAGCGGGCCGGCGGCCACGGCGAGTGCGACTGCACAAAGGCCGAGCGGTAGGGCGTTCAAGACGACACTCTGGATGGGGGTCTAGGGTTGCAAGGATAGTCCGCTGCCGTGCACGCGACAGATGGCGCGTTGTCGCAGCGGGAACGACGCATGAGATGCGCGGGCACGACGGAAGGTGCCCGGTCCGGAGCGCGTGCAGGAGCGCACTGGTGCGCAATGCTTTCCGCCAAGTGACGAAGAGCATCGCGCACAGAGTGCGCTCCTACAAAAAAAAGCGGATCAGTCCTCGCGGTCGGGACGTTCGCGCACCGGGTGCTTGCTCAGCTTGCGTTGCAGGGTACGGCGGTGCATGCCGAGGCGGCGGGCGGTCTCGGAGATGTTGCCGTCGCACTCGGTGAGCACGCGCTGGATGTGCTCCCACTCCAGCCGGCGCAGCGCTAGCGGCTGTTCGGGGGCGTCCGGCAGGTCGTTGTCGTTGTCAACGTCGTTGTCGCCGTCGAGCAGGGCGCGCACCACGGCGTCGGCATCGACCGGCTTGGCCAGGTAGTCGTGGGCGCCGCGCTTGATCGCCTCCACCGCGGTGGCGATCGAGGCGTAGCCGGTCAGCAGCAGCACGCGCAGGTCGGGCACCAGGGTGTGCAGCTCGGGAATCAGGCGCAGGCCGTTTTCCTCGCCCAGCTTGAGGTCGAGCACGCAGTAGCGCGGGTTGTGCCGGCGCGTCAGCGCGCGGGCCTCGTCGAAATTGCTGGCGGTGATGACCTCGAAACCGCGCGAACCGAGCGCGCGCGCCAGTACGCGCAGGAAGGTGGTGTCGTCGTCGACCAGCAGCAGCGGGCGCGCCGTGGCGGCATGGGGCAACTCGGTCATCGGCAGTGTTTCCTGGGTGTGGATCGAGCCTGCATTCTTGCCGGAAGCGGCGGCACTTGCACGCCCTGCGGGTCACTTTTCGGCGATCACCGCCAGCGGCAGGCGCAGGCAGACCTCGGCGCCGTGCGCGGTATTGCTGGCGACCAGCTCGCCGTTGAGCCGCTCGGCGGTGGCTTCGGCCAGCGCCAGGCCGATGCCCAGCCCGGTCTGTTTGCGCGAGTGGCCGAGCAAGGTGAGCTCGCCGTCGGTATCGAAACCGGGACCATGATCGCGCACGCACAATTGCAGCCAGTCGCCGTCGCGCGAGACCTGCAGCGCCACCGCGTTCGAGTGGTTGATGGCGGAGGCGTCGACCGCGTTGTTGAGCAGGTTGAGCAGCGCATGACGCAGGCCCGGCGGGGTGCGCAGCACGATGCGGGCCGCGTCCTCGTCCGGCGGCAGGGCCAGTTCGGCTTCCGGCCGCAGCAGCTGGAAGCGTTCCACGCAGCCGTGGATGAACGCAGCCACGGTGAGCCGTTCCGGCTCCTGCGACAGCTGCGCCTTGCCGAACGCGACCATCTCGCGAAGGATCGTGCGGCAGCGGTCGACCTGGGCTTCCAGCAGCGCCAGGTCCTCCGCCAGCGTCTCGTCGTCGGCGTGCTCGCGGCGCAGCTCGGGCAGCAGGGTGCGCATGGTCGACAGCGGCGTGTTGAGCTCGTGCGCGGCACCGGCGGCCTGGGTGGCAATGGCCAGGATGCCCTCGTCGCGCAGCGCGCGCTCGCGCACGCGCTGCACTTCGAGCTGCTGCAGGCGCAGGACGTGCGCCAGCCGGCTGATGAAGAAGCTCAGCAGCAGCGCCATGATCACGAAATTCACGCCCATGCCGACCACATGCAGGGTGAAGCGGCTGGGCGAGTCAGCAGCCATCGGCAGCGGCAGCGGCACGTACGAGTAGAGCAGGCTCACGTAGGCGATGCCGGCCAGCGCGGCCACCATCAGCACCGCCCGGCCCGACAGCGCCGCCGCGCTGAGCGCGATCGGCACCAGCAGCAGGGTGATGAACGGGTTGCTGGCGCCGCCGGTGAAGTACAGCAGGTAGCCCAGCACCAGCGTGTCGAAGGCGATGTGGCCGACCGCCTCCCATTCGCGCAGCGGCCACGGCTGGGTCAGCCGCCAGGCGGCGAACACCGAGAACACCCCGAGCAGGCCGATGCCCAGCAGCAGCGGCAGCAGCGGGATGGCCAGCTGCAGCCACCAGGCGGACACCAGCACGGCGGCACTCTGCCCGGCGATGGCGCAGATGCGCAGCCAGGCCAGCGCGCGCGTCAGCGCGAACGGGCCGATGCGTTGGGTGGACCGGTGCGGCATGGCGATGTTCCGGGCTTGCTGGAAACGGCGGGCCCGCCGCGCAGCGCGCGACAGGCCCGGCGGATCACGACGGGGTGGTGAATTCCTCGCTGCGCACGGGCGGCAGCGGGTTGTTGGCGACCGAGTCGGAGTGGCTGCTCGACAGCTTCCTCATCAGCGGCAGCATCGCCAGCGCGATCGCGGTGCAGGCCACGCCGGCGAAGCCGAGCTTGTTGAACAGCGAGGTGTACACCGGCAGCGATACCAGCGGATCAGTAATGTCGGTCGGGATGCTGGCGAAGTTCGCCACCACGCTGCCGAGGTACTGCGAGATGCCCGAGGCCACGTAATAGGCGCCCATCATGAAGCCACCCATGCGCGCCGGCACGTAGCGCGCGATCATCGCCAGGCCCAGGCCCGACACCAGCAGCTCGCCCAGCGAGTACAGGCCGTAGCCCCACACCATGATCCACGACGACACCTGGCCGTTCACCGCGAAGCGGGCGCCGACGCCGTAGATGAAGAAGCCGATCGCCACCGCCGCGAAGCCCCAGGCGAACTTGGCCGCCACCGACGGGTTTTTGCCGACCTTGCCCATGGTGTTGTAGAGGAACACCAGCACCGGGCTCAGCAGCACGATCCAGATCGCGTTGAGCGACTGGAACTGCTCGGGAATCCAGTTGAACAGGTGCAGGCCGAACAGGTCGAACGAGAGGTTCACGTTGCGCTGTGCGAACAGGTTCAGCGAGGTCGACATCTGCTGGTAGAAGATGAAGAAGAAAATCGTCTGCACGGTGAGCACCAGCGCGGCGACCAGGCCGGCGCGCTCGTGCGGCTCGCTGCTGCGGATCAGGTGCACGAAGATGCCCAGGATCACCACGCCGGCGGCGTACACGCACCACTTGGCGACGGTCTGGTCCTGCAGGATGAAGGCGGAGACGAACACCATGCCGATCGCGGCCAGCAGCACCGTGCCGAGGCGCCTGAAGTCCACCGGCTTGTCGTCGGCCGGCGAACCGATGTGCGCCAGCGTGCGGTGCATCAGCGTGTAGTTGACCAGGCCGAACACCAGGCCGATTGCGCACACGCCGAACGCGGTATGCCAGCCCCAGGCGTCGCCGTACTTCGCGCCCACGTAGTCGCGAATCCACGGGGTCAGCAGCATCGAGATGGTCGAGCCGATGTTCACCGCCATGTAGTAGATGGTGAACGCGCTGTCGATCTTGGTGTCGTCGCCCTCGTAGATCTTGCGCACCAGGTTGCCGGCGTTCGGCTTGAAGAAGCCGTTGCCGACGATGATCACGCCGAGCGCGATGTAGAGGAAATAGGCGTTGTTGCTGGGAATCCACAGCATCGCGTAGCCCAGCGTCAGCACCAGCGCGCCGAGCAGCATGGTGCGGCGGGTGCCGATCAGCTTGTCGCCGACCCAGCCGCCGATCGCCGGGGTCGCGTAGATCAGCGCCGCGGCGGCGCCCCAGATCAGGTTGGCCTTGCTGTCGCCGAAGCCGAGCTTCTTCACCATGTAGGTGACCATCAGCACCTGCATGCCGTAGAAGCCGAAGCGCTCCCACATTTCGATCAGGAAGACGGTGCTGAATGAGCGCGTCTGGGAGACGGGCGGGTGCTGGGTTGCCATAGATTTTCCGTACGAGAGCCAAACCGTGGCGACGTGCGGACACGCGCCAGTGCCATGCGGCCCATGGACAGGCCACAACCGGCGAAGCGTAACCCATCCGTCATCGCGGTGTAGCTGCACTGCGGCAAGGCACCGGCCCGCGGCGGGCGCTTGTGGCATCATCTGGCGCTCGAATCGGCCTGTTGCAGGGGAGTTTGCCGTCCATGTCCATGCTTGCACTGATGTCGCCGGCGCGTCCGCGACCGGCCGGGCGGCGCCGCTGATGGCCGCCGAGGGTTTCCGCGGCCCGCGGCAGGTCTGGAACGCATTCCTGTGGTCGATGAAGGGGCTGCGTGCCGGCTGGCGGCACGAGGCGTCGTTCCGGCTGGAGGTTTGCCTGGCGGTGGTGCTGATCCCGCTCGGCCTGTGGCTGGGCCAGGGCGGGCTGGAGAAATTCGCGCTGGTGCTGGCGCCGGTGCTGGTGCTCTCCGCCGAACTGCTGAATTCGGCCGTCGAGGCCGTGGTCGACAAGGTCAGCCCGGAGTTCAACGAACTGGCCGGACGCGCCAAGGACATGGGCTCGGCGGCGGTTTTCCTGCTGCTGATGCTGGTGGTGCTGAGCTGGGCGCTGATCCTCGGCCCGCGCCTGTTCGCCTGACCCGCCGGCGCGATTGCGGGATGCGCGGCGGGGTGATGGAATGGCCTTCCACCGGATCGGAGTGACCCCATGAAACTTCTGCGCAATCTCGTGCTGGTGCTGCTGGCCTTCGGCCTCGGCGGCTGCGGCTACAACGCCATCCAGAAGCAGGACGAGGCGGTCAAGGCGGCCTGGTCCGAAGTACTCAACCAGTACCAGCGCCGCGCCGACCTGGTGCCGAACCTGGTCAACACGGTCAAGGGCTACGCCCAGCACGAGGAGAAGGTGTTCACCGAGGTTACCGCGGCGCGCGCCAAGGTGGGCAGCCTGCAGGTCAACGCCGATTCGCTGAACGACCCGCAGAAACTCCAGCAGTTCCAGGCCGCGCAAGGCGAGCTGGGCAACGCGCTGTCGCGGCTGATGGTGGTCAGCGAGAACTACCCGCAGCTGAAGGCCGACGGCCTGTTCCAGAACCTGCAGGCGCAGCTCGAAGGCACCGAAAACCGGGTCACCGTGGCGCGCAACCGCTACGTGCAGGCGGTGCAGACCTACAACGGGATGATCCGTACCTTCCCGAACAACATGACCGCGAAAATCTTCGGCTACAAGGTGAAGCCGAACTTCTCGGTCGAGAACGAGCAGGCGATCTCCACCGCGCCGAAGGTGGACTTCGGCACGGCCACGCCGGCGCCTGCCGCGACACATTGATGATGCCCCGGCGCTTCCCGCGCCACTGGCTGCTGCTGGCGCTGCTGCTGCCGGCGCTGCTGCTGGCGGCCGATGCCGTGCCAAAACTGGCGCGGCATGTCACCGACCTCACCGGTACGCTGAGCGCGCAACAGGTCGACCAGCTCGATGCGCAACTGGTGGCGCTGGAAAAGGCCAAGGGCGCGCAGCTGGTGGTGCTGATGGTCGGCAGCACGGGCGAGCAGGACATCGAGGGCTATTCGCTGGCGGTGGCCGAGGCCAACAAGGTCGGCCGCAAGGGCACCGATGACGGCGTGCTGCTGCTGGTGGCGAAGAACGACCGCCGCGTGCGCATCGAAGTGGGCTACGGCCTGGAGGGCGCCATCCCCGACGCGGCCACCGCGCGGATCATCCGCGAATACATCGCGCCGAAGTTCCGCGCGGGCGATTACTTCGGCGGCATCAGCGACGCGGTCGGCGCGCTGACCCAGCTGATCAACGGCGAAGCGCTGCCGCCGCCGGTGCGCGGCGCGCCGGACGACGGGCGTTCCGGGCTCGGGCTGGAGCAGGGTTTGATGATCGCCGTGTTCGTGGCGCTGTTCCTGCGCGGCATCTTCGGACGCACGCCGGCGCTGGTCAGGGGGCCGCTGGGCGCCGTGCTGGTCGGCGGCCTGCTCTGGCTGCTGATTTCGATGGGGGCCGGCGTCCTCGGCGCGCTGGTCGGCGGCGTGCTGATGCTGCTGCCCGGCGGCGCCGGCCGCTCGATCGGCGGCGGCGGCTGGGGCGGCTTCGGCGGCGGTGGCTGGGGCGGCGGCAGCGGCGGGGGGGTCGGCGGCGGCGGTTTCAGCGGTGGCGGCGGCAGCTTCGGCGGTGGCGGTTCGTCGGGGAACTGGTGATGGCGCGCATGCGGCGATTGTGGGCAAATCTTTGCGGTGGCTGGTTCCAGTTGCCGCGGCGCTTCCCGTCCACGCTGCTGGACGAACTGGCCGCGGCGATCGCCGCCGGCGAGCGCACCCATCGGGGCGAGATCCGCTTCGCGGTCGAATCGCGGCTGCCCCCGCTGGCCGTGCTGGAAGGCCTCGACGTCACCACCCGCGCGCAGCAGGTATTCGCCCAACTGCGCGTGTGGGACACCGAACTCAACAGCGGCGTGCTGTTCTACCTGCTGATGGCTGAACATCGCATCGAGATCGTCGCCGACCGCGGCATCGCGGCGAGAGTGGCGACAGGGGAGTGGGATGCGGTCTGCGCCCGCATGCGCGAACGCTACGCGGCCGGCCAATGGCGCCAAGGCAGCCTCGAAGGCATCGCCGCGGCGCATGCCTTGCTGGAACGCCACTTCCCCGGCGACGGCCAGGCCAACCCGGACGAGCTGCCGGACCGGCCAGTGTTGCTCTGAGCAGCGAAGCACCCTGCAGCAGCGCCGAGGGGCGCGAGCGCAGTTGGTTACGCCCCGGGGAAAAAAAGGAAGGCGCCGAGGCGCCTTCCGGATGCGGCATGCCGCGGCGCGATCAGCGCGCGGAGACGCCCGCGCCGATGTGCTCGGCGAGGAAGCTCTGCAGCCGGTTGTAAAACTCGACGTTGTTCTTTTCGCTGTAGAAGCCGTGGCCTTCGCCCGGCTTGCTCAGCCATTCGTACGGCTTGTGCGCGGCATCGAGCGCGGCGCGCATCGCCTTGGCCTGGGCGAACGGCACGCGCTTGTCGTCCTCGCCGTGGACCAGCAGCACCGGCACGTCGATCTGGTCGGCCAGCCTGGCGGGCGAATTGGCGGCGAGGTCGGCGTCGTCCTTGCCGATCACCGTGGTGAGGTAGCTGCGGCCGGACTTGCTTTCGCGGATGTCGCCCTTCTTGTACATCATCGCCAGGTCGTAGACGCCGGCGTAACCCACCGCGCACTTGAACAGGCCGGGCGCGCGGATCGTGGCCATCATCGCCGAGTAGCCGCCGAAGCTGCCGCCGTACACGCAGATCCGCTTCGGGTCGGCATGGTTTTCCGCGATCGCCCACTTCACGCCGTCGATCAGGTCCTGCTGGATGCGGGTGCCCCACTTCAGGTAGCCGGCTTCCTGGAAATCGTTGCCGCGGCCGCCGGAGCCGCGATAGTTCACCTGCAGCACCAGGTAGCCGCGGCTGGCCAGGAACTGTGCATCGTCGTCGTAGTACCAGGTGTCCTGCACGCCGATCGGGCCGCCGTGCGGCAGCAGCACCATCGGCAGGTTGGTCCCCGCCGTGCCGGGGGGAATCGTGAGGATCGCCTCCAGCTCCATGCCGTCGCTGGCCTTGAAGTGCAGCGGACGGCGCTCGGCCATCTTCGCCGGGTCGATCCACGGCTCCGCGGCAAACAGCTTGCTCACCTTGTAGTTGTGCGTGTCGATCAGGTAGTAGGTGCCCGGGTCGCGGTCGCTGCCGACCCAGAACAGCAGCTTGCCGCCGTCCTCGCTGAAATCGACGAACCGCACGTGCCCGGCGAACTTCTGGCTCAGCGCGCGGTGCAGCTTCGCCGTGGGCGTGTTGGCGTCGATATAGCGGGTCTGCGGCACGCCGGTGGCCAGCACGGTGGCGAACGGCTGGCGCGGCAGCGCCGTCCACTCGATGTTGCCGATGCTGCTGAAAGCATCGCTGGCGAGTACGTTGCGATTGCCGCCGTCCTCGTCCTGTTCGACCAGCGCGGTCGGACCGCCGCCGGCGTCGTAGCGGGCGTAGACGCGCTGCCCGTCGGGCGTGGAGTCGATGGGGGTGAAGCTGCTGCCGATCCGGCCGGCAGCCAGCTGCGTCCACCCACCGGCCTGCTGGTGGTAGACCACGTAGTCCCAGTTGTCGTTGCGGCCGTAGGCGTAATGCGCCTTGCCGTCCGCGGCGATCATGAAGCTCAGCCCGCCGACCTTGATCTGGCCGACCAGGCGGCGGGTGTTCTTGCCGGCGTCGACGTCGTACACGGTGCTGTAGTCTTCGTTGCCCCAGCTGTACGTGGTCATGTAGAAGCGGCCGTTGGTCGGCGTCGGCAACGCGGCCAGGAAGCCCCAGCCGCGGTCGGTGCCGCGTGTGCCCGCGCGCGAGCCGAACTTGCTCTCGAAGCCGTAGAGGTAATCCTGATTCTTGCCGTCGAAATCGGTGGCGATCACCTCGCCGGTCGCCGCAGGCTTGTCGATCGAGCCGAACTGCTTGCCTTTTTCCACCACCAGCCGGGTATTGCTGACCCAGGTGATGCCGACGGCCAGCTCGTACTTGGGCAGGCGCAGCAGGCTGACCGGCCTGCTCATGTCGGCCACGTCGTAGACGACCAGCGCGTGCGAATCGCCGTCGGTATCGTTCATGTTGACGGCGAGGTGCCTGCCGTCCGGCGAAAGCCGCGGCATCGAGAGCTGCGCATGGCGCGCGAAGTCCTCCACCGGCACCAGGTCGGCGGCCACGCCGGCGGCGGGCAACAGCAGGCAGGCGGCGGACAGCACGGTCCGCGCAAGACGGTATGGCATCGGTGTTCTCCCCTGAAGCTCCATGCGGTGAGCCGGGTCGCCTGGAGCGGTGCGGCCGGCCGGATGCGGGCATCCCTGGCAAAGCTTGTGCGCAATTCCGGTCCGCAGCTCCCCAACCGCGGACGACGCTTGGGATTCTAGTTCTTGCGAAAGCCCGGGCGGAAGAGGCCACCCGCTGCGGCGTCCCGCTACACTTGGCCTTTGCCTGCCCGTGCGTTCGCCATGCCCCAGCCCTACGTCGTCCATTTCGACCCCGTCGCCTTCCATCTGGGCCCGATCCAGGTGCACTGGTACGGCCTGATGTACCTGCTCGGCTTTTTCTTCGTGGCGGTGCTGGGCGAGTACCGGCGCCGGCGCGGGCGCCTGCCGGTCAGTCGCGATGCGCTGGGCGACCTGCTGTTCTACGGCATGCTCGGCGTGATCGTGGGCGGGCGCGTGTGGTACATGCTGTTCTACTACGAGGGCGGCATCGGCTGGATCTGGCGCGACCCGCTGGTGTTGTTCAAGGTGTGGGACGGCGGCATGAGTTTCCACGGCGGCCTGCTCGGCGTGCTGGCCGCGGGCTGGTGGTGGTCGCGCCGGCAGAAGCTGCACTTCTTCGACACCATCGACTTCGTGGCGCCGCTGGTGCCGATCGGGCTGGGCCTGGGCCGACTCGGCAACTTCATCAACGGCGAGCTGTGGGGCAAGCCCGGCGACGTGCCGTGGGCGATGGTGTTCCCGAACGCGCCGGACCGCTTGCCGCGCCATCCATCGCAGCTGTACGAGATGCTGCTGGAGGGCGTGGTGATGTTCGTGGTGCTGTGGCTGGTGTCGCTGAAGCCGCGGCCGCGCTACCTGGTATCGGGCCTGTTCGCGTTGCTTTACGGCTGCTTCCGCTTCGCGGTGGAATTCGTGCGCGTGCCCGACCCGCAGCTCGGCTACCTGTTCGGTACGCAGTGGGTGACCATGGGGCAGATGCAGTCGCTGCCGCTGATCGCGATCGGGCTGGCGCTGATCGCGATGTCGCGCCGCGCACCCACCTTGCCGCTGGCCGCGCCCGGCTAAGCCGGTTTGCAGGAGCCCGCTGGCGGGCGATGCTCTTGTCGCGAGACATCGAAAGCATCGCCCGCCAGCGGGCTCCTTATGTGTCGATTCTGGTCCGCGACTGGACGAGAATCGCCGACTGATCATCGGTGGGAACGGGGTGACGCCGTCGGGCTCCCTTGGCTTTGCGCCAGCGCCGTAGATTCGCGCCCCCGTTCCGTTTTATCTGCCGCAAGCTGCAACGGTATCTTAGGCCCGCCCCCGGCGTGAGCCTGCACGCGTAAGGATCGGCTTGGCGGATCTTCGATGATCG